>CEPT01026999.1_pt1 | contig 26289 bp, 45 predicted proteins | sample 356221 | NCBI WGS metagenome assembly CEPT01 (sample SAMEA2620081, study PRJEB7988) | marine metagenome | isolation source: saline water (ENVO:00002010), including | reverse complement strand
GACCTTTCTATTACCAACAGTAATAGTAACTTCGGAAATACGTCTCTCAGATCTAAAGGATTTAAGTCTGCAGCATTTACAAAAGATAAGGCAGGACAGATAACACACGTTATCCCACCAAAAGATATTTCTGACGTACCTGAGATCTCTATCAACTGGGTTACGTTTGATATTAACAAGATTCGTGCTGCAGCAGACCCAACTAAGTTATATCTCTACGGTTATACAAACGAGAATGCCAAACCACCCTCTAAGATTCAGGGTTATACCATTGGTGCTCGTAGAGATTCTCCCACATTGCCTGACAAGATCAATGTGTTGTTGATTGCATCTGGTGCAAACGCTCCTACAACACACACAGCAAAGATTGATCCTTCAGGACAAGACGTTACTGGTACATCCCCAGGTGATGACAACTCACCTATCAAGTATGATGCCAACCAATCTAACTGGTATCTGCAGGTTGATTCTAACCAGAATGACATCTATACAACTCTAATTGCTAACAGTCAGTATCAAAATCTTGGATTCACACCTACATCATTCATCCGAAGAGTTCCCGACGCAAGAGACCTTAAGGATAGAATCTACAGATTTAGATATGTACTGGACAAGGATGCGTTCCCGATTCCTAGACAACCCATTACTGGTTTCGTGGTACAACCTAGATCTTCAGAGACTAACTCACCTGCATACGACAAGACATATTACATCTATGAAGTAGAAACATATCAGGAGTTTGAACGTGGTGTTGCAGACGGTATTTACTATCTGACATTCTTGAATGCATCAGTTGCACCTTCAACTTCAAACTTTGATGACTTCGCATTCTCACAGCAGACAGTTGATCTATACCCTGCATTTGACAGAGACAACCCAGTAGCAGACCCAGGTCCTGCTGTATCAGTCGCTGACAATGATGTGCTTGGTGTTGTTACAACAACTGATGGTGCTACACCTACACCAAATGAAGATACTAAACTCTCTATCACTAAAGAGACAACTCAGTTCTTCTTACTTGAACAGGAAAACAACTTAGGATATAACACAACATCTAATACACTGAACAGTATTGTTGTTACTGCACGTCTTGGTGATGAAGAAGAGAGAAAGATTCCTCTGAAGTTGAACGCTGATAACTCTGTTGCTCCTATTCTATGTGAACTACGAAGATACTCCATTCTTAGAGCATCTGGACATACGTTCGAATATCTTGGATTCGGGCCAGGTAACTACTCAACTGCATTCCCATCTACACAGGTGGAAGTTCTATCACCTGCACAGGTCAGACTGTCACAGTCCCTGAAGGAAGCAGCAGGTGTGGCATATTATTCAGGTGTTAACTCTGACGGTGAACTATTCGTTGGTAACCAAGTTATTAACCCAGTTACAGGTCAGATCACTAACGAAGATATTGCACAGTTGAACGTCTTGGGTGAAGAAGGTACAACTATTGAGACCTTCTCTGAGATCGTTCTTACTGACAAACTAACTGTTATCGGTGGTGCATCTAACCAGTTGGAATCAGTATTCTCAGGTCCTGTTACATTCCAGAAGAGAATTACTTCTCAGGAAAACATCCAGACTCTGAAACTGACTTATAGTAACGACGATGGAACCGTTCTAAAGCAGACGTTCCTAGCAGAAGATGATGGATCAGGTCAACCAGATATTGATGCTGCATTGGCATTTAATGATGGTGATATTATCTATAACATTGACTGGCAGGCAGGTGATTCACTTGGTTGGATCTATGATGCAGGTGTATGGTATAAGTTTGGTATGACAGACACCTCACCTATCAGTGCACGTAGGTTCTCAGGTGTTACTAACTATGGTATTGGAATGGCACCTGATGCTTCCAATAGAATGAAGATCAGTGGTAACACATTCATTTCTGGTGACCTTGATGTTACTGGTAAGTATGGTGCTGCTGATAAGTATAGACTTGCAACTGGTCTTGCTAACAATAACAACGGGGTCACATACAATGGTAACGGGTCAACATCATCCTTTGCTATTTCCCCAGGGCATACATCTTACTCTGTTCTTGTGTTCTTGAATGGTGTCGCTCAAATCCCAGGCACTGACTATCAAGTTAGCGGCAACGCTGTTGACTTCTCAATCGGTACTCCACCCTCAACTGGTGATGTGATCCAGATCAGGGAACTAGTCATCTAAATAGAACAGGAACGGTAGGATCCTATGTCAACAAAGATTAATGGTAATCAGATTCAAGCAACGACCAGAGGTTTGGTCGAAGCGTGGTCTATTTCCGAGCAGTTAAATCTCCCCTCTCTAAACCAATCACAGGTCAATGCTCTAGGTACACCCGCGTTTGGTACTTTGGTGTATAATAACACCGAGGATATGGCACAGATCTACAAACAAGATGCCAACCAAGGTAACCCTGGCTGGACTGATGTTGGTGGAGGTGGTCCTGCTATTGGTGAAGGTTCTATCATTAGAACGAACGGTACAAATATTCAAGAGAACTTAACTGTCGGTCCTACTGCAAACGGTGGTGTAGAGTTCACAAACGGATTCTCAGCGGGTCCGATCCAAATTGACTCAGGTTATACTGTTACCATTGAGAACGGTGCATCTTGGACATTGCTCGGTGACGATGACCTGTCATACGCTGAATTCGTTGATATTGAATCACAGCACGCTACATTCACTGGTACACTTCATTACGGTGAAACAAAAGAGAGCGTTTACTATTACACAACAAGTGGTTCTCTAACTCACGATTACAATAATTCAAACTCTATCTGGATCAACAAAACTGGTGGTGGTAACTTTACTATCAGTTTCACTAACGTTCCTACTGATGGTGCACACGCATACGGTATGACTGTTGCTGTCAAGAACGCAGGTGGTGAGGGTATTCCTACCTCAGTTAATGTTAACGGACAGTCAACAACAATCTACTGGTCAGGTGGTAACGAACCGTCTTGGGGTGATGATGACAACTATGTGGTTGTATCATTCGCACTGGTTTACACACCAAACACCAATCAACATTCATTCACTATCTTTGGTTCTGCTACTGGATATTATCCTGCATAATTATGTCAACTAACATTGGTTATTCTGGGATGTTCAATCCCTTCTCATCCACACTATGTTCTCGTGGTGGTGGAGCAGGAGGTGGTGGTGCCATTAGAATCATTGCTGACGATAACGGAACTGTATTCGATCAAGCATATAACGGACTGAACTTCAGATTCCACAGATTTACAAGCACAGGAGATAATAGTCTATACATTCGTGGTGGTGCAGGTGCAACACTATACGTTTGGATGTGGGGTGCTGCAGGTGGTCGCGGCGGTCAAGGTGGTGCCAACGGTGGTGCAGGTGGTATGTCATATGGTGAGATTACAGTTCAAGATTCTTGGGTTAGTGCAGGTGGAAGAATGAGAATCTTCGTCGGTGGCGGCGGTGGAGGAGGAAACGGATGCTACGGATGTTGGGGTGGCGGTGGAAATGGATCCAATAATTCAGGTTATGGTTCAGGGGGACGTGGTACACACGCTTCTTGTAGAGGATGTTCAGCAGGTGGTGGTGGAGGAGGAGCAGCAACTATGCTCTTCTCACCTTTGGGTGTCAATATGAATACAGGAAATATTCTCCAAGTCGCAGGTGGCGGCGGTGGAGGTGGAGGTCGTGAAGGTTGTGGTGGTGCAGGTAATGGTGGAGCAGGTGGACAAAGAGGAGCAAACGGACAGTGTGGTTCACAGGGTGGATCAGCAGGTGGTAACAGTGATACCAACGGTGATGAGTGTGGCAGACCAGGGAACGACGCTTCTGGTGGAGGCGGCGGAGGCGGCGGTTACAACGCAGGTAACTGTGGTGGAAACCCAGGTTGTGACTGTAACGGTGCCGCAGGTGGTGGTGGAGGTAATTCTTGGATTTCTTCTCCATACCATATCGGTGGTTATATAAGTAATGGTGACTGGAATACCCCAGGTGATAACTCTTCTCAGTTTAGACAGGGTTATGCACAACCTAACGGTGGATCAGGCATCGCCACACTTGGTTATCTTGTAAGTTAATTATGGCAACAATTTACGACCCAAAGACAGCAGACGATCAATACGAAACGTATAATACTGCTGCTGTAGTCTTCGATTTGGGAGAAGACACAAGTATTGGTAGTGGATTCTCTACGATTAAATCTAGAGATGTCACTATTAAAATGAGCGTAAGGAAGTTTGGAGAGTATAAACTTAGATGGGAGGATGGTTTAAGAGTTGGTATCTCAGTCTCTGAACCTTCTGGATTCCAAATCTTTACGACACAACTTGATAACATCATATCAAGTGACGATAAGTATCAGTTAACGGTATCGTTACCTGTGCTAAATACAGAGGTTAAGTACGCTGTTCAAATGTGGGCAGGGGACAACACCAAATCAATGATCCACAGAGAGACGATTGAAGTTCCTGATTATCAGGATCCGTCTACGCAGAGAGAAAATCCTGCGAACACAGTTGTGTATCACGAAGGATACTATCCTGATGATGAGCAATGGGAACGAGACCAACCATATCTCCCTTCTGGTTTCGAACGCCCTGTGCCACCTACATAATGTATAAATAACTCAGAGGAAATTTTAACAGGCTAAAATGAGTACACTCAAAGTTGCATCTATTAGAGACCTGTCTGGCATTGGCGGTTTTACCCTCGCATCTGGTAATATTACTGCTAATGGTACGCTGACTGTTAGTAACTTGACCGTTAACGGTACGATGTCAGGTTCATCTAGTCAGATTGTGCCTAGTGTCTCAGGTCAGAGTGGTAAGTTTCTTACCACGAACGGTTCGTCAATGTCTTGGACAGACGTAAGTTCAGAAAACATTTCATCACTACAGGTTTGGACAGGTAATGGTACTTGGAACAGACCAAGTGGTGTTAAATACATCCACGTTCGCTGTCAAGGTGGCGGTGGAGGAGGTGCGGGTCACGGTGAATCAGGCGGTGCAGGAGGTTACTCCGAACGTGTGATGTCTGTGGCAAACATTTCATCCGTTGGTATCACTATTGGTGGTGGCGGTGGAGGTACTTGGTACTTCAACCGTGGTGGTGACGGAGGATCATCTTCATTCGGTCCTTATATGTCAGCAGGTGGAGGACACGGTGCTGCAAGAAATAACTCACACTCAGGTGGTCTCGGCAGAAATGGTTCTGGTGGAGACTTGAACATCTGGGGTGGTGGTGGACAGTCCCACGCTGCTCACGGTGGTGGAACTGGTGGACCTTCTCACTTCGGTGGATCTGTTGCTGCAGGTTGGCCAAATGGAGGAAACTTCAGTCATAATCACCAAGATCACTCAGCGTATGGTTCAGGTGGTTCAGGTGGTCACTTCCACTCTTTCCGTGGTTCAAACGGTAAGTATGGTGTTGTTACTGTTATCAACTACAAATAAGGGGTTACGATGAAAAAAGCATTGATGGATTTCACAGGGTATGTCGCTGACATCGTAGAACCAGGGGAGGAATACGCACTATTCCTTGGTCGTGGTTGTTCTCAGATGTGGGTGAATGCACCTGATGATATTACTAAGGTTTGGACACTTGAGTGGTCACCTTCAGCAGAGGATATGATCTGGGTCAAGAGAACTGAAACATATGCAGATCCTGCTACCACACGTAGAGTTGCATATGGTGAAATTGGGGCACAGTTGGATATGCTCTACAAAGACCTCGCAGCAGGCAGAGCGTTGACAGCAGACGATGCTCTTTGGTATAATCACGTCAAGACAGTTAAAGAAAACACAGTTTCACCTTCATCAGTTGAGGAACCAATGGATCCCACGATGACAGAGGAAGAAATTGCAGAATTTATGTCTGACAATGTAGAACCTGCTACTGGCAGACCCTGCAAAATCTCAACACAAGAAAATCCTTGTTGGGAAAGATACTCTAACTGGGGAAGAACCTACGAAGAACTCTAATTTGGTATGCAACTACATAAAATCTGTATTGTCGGTGGTGGCAGTGCAGGGTGGATGACCGCTAGTGTTCTAGCGAAACATTTTGGAAATACAAAAGAAATTGTGTTGATCGAATCTCCAACTACACCTCGAATTGGTGTGGGAGAAGCGACAACACAATTTTTTAATACATTTGTACGGTATCTTGGTCTCAAGGATGAAGACTGGATGCCGAAGTGTGATGCAACGTACAAGCATAGTGTAAGGTTCGAGAACTTCAATCCGAACGGTGTCTTTCATTATCCATTCGGGAAAACAGAAGGACCTGCATCTATTGCTGACTACTACACTTGGAGAAAGTTTGGAAAAATTGACAGTATGACGTTCGGTCTGATATATTCAGACACAGTACGCGGTGCTGAAAATGGCAAACTTATCCCAGATCTCACTTATTTTAACGTTGGTTATCATTTCGACGCTATTGCCTTTGCAGAATATCTAAAACACAACTATGCAATTCCTAAAGGTGTTAAACTTATTGAAGATACAGTCAGCGAGATTGAATCCTGCGTGGATGGGATTAGCAGAGTTCGCGTTCATAGTGGCGATTGGCACGATGCAGACCTTTTTATAGACTGCACAGGATTTGCTGCGATCCTTAGTAATGAAGTAGGATCCGAGTGGGAAGCGTGGAACTCAGATGTATGTGGTGTAGATGAATTGATGTGTGACTCAGCGTGGACAACGAGAGTACCATATAAAGACAAAGCAAAAGAATTAGTTGCATACACAAACTGCACAGGAATGAGCAGTGGATGGGTATGGAGAGCACCCACGTGGTCACGAATTGGAACGGGTTATGTATTCTCTTCCCGTCATCAATCCAAAGAGGATGCACTAACAGAATTCAAACAGCATTTAGGTGTAGGTGATGAACAGGAATTCAGATTCCTTGAGTTTCCTACAGGTGTAAGGAAGGAGATATGGAAGAAGAATGTGGTATCTATTGGATTGGCAGGTGGTTTCATTGAACCACTAGAATCAGGTGGACTATATTCAGTACACGAGTTCTTATTTAATCTGATACAGGTTCTTCCTAAAGAGAGGGACAACTACAATGGTTTTATTAGAGAACAATTTAACTGGGGATCCAAGCGAAGACTGAAATCATTCAAGGATTTTGTGTTGGCACACTATTGTCTAAGTCCTAGGGATGACACACCATTCTGGAAACACTATAATCAAATGAACTTTCAATCAGAGTTCCCTGATGTGTTGACACAGAGATTTGAACAGATCGGAAATCTAAACTACCTATCTGAGGGTGCATTGTACTTGCTAGGTGGGTATGAATATGATATAATTCCTGATAGGTTTGATGTCATCGCTGCACACGATGGTTACGAATCACCCGACTTTGACGATATGTTTATGGATCACCTTACTAAACGAGATCCAGACTATCCAACACCGTTGGAGTATTATCAATCTACCCTATATAAGAAAGAAGATTCTTAATTATGCAAGTTAACAATGTTGTAGTGGTTGGTGGTGGGTCATCTGGATGGATGACAGCATCTGCACTATTGAAACTATGCCCTTGGATTAGTGTTGTACTGGTCGAATCCAAGAAGCATAAACCAGTCGGAGTTGGTGAATCAACTATCGGACAGTTTAATAAGTATTTGCGTGCACTCGGTCTTAAAGATGAAGAGTGGATGCCGAAGGTAGGAGCAACATATAAAAATAGTATCCAGTTCACAGACTTCCGTGAGAAAGGATCTACATTCCAGTATCCATTTGGACCTGCAGATCTATATAATTGTAAGAACGATATTCAAGATTTCTTTGATCTTCAAAGACTATATCCTGATGAGTTCCCGCCAGAGTTGTTTGCTAAGTATTACTTGGCAGGTAACACCTGTATGGCAGAACATAATAAAGAATACGGTAACAAAGATGGGAGGATTCGTGATTTTGACTTTGCTAGTGATACTGCCTACCATATTGATGCTGACAGATTCGCGGAATACTTGAAGACTGAGGTGTGCTATCCGTTTGCTCAACAGGATAGATTCACACACATCACAGGTGACGTGAGAGGTATGGTCAAGGATGTTATGGCAGGTGGATCTCCCGCCCAAAGTAACAGAGTCATCAAACAACTTGCAGTAAAACTAGCAGCAGATAAAAAGACAATCGGGGTACAAGGCGATCTCTTCATTGACTGCACAGGATTTAAGGGTGCACTCATTGAGGAAATGATGGCAGTACGACATATTAGTTTCGAGAAATATCTACCAAACGATAAAGCATTCTTCGCTCGCATTCCTTACACATCACAGAAACAACGTAAGGAAAAGATGCACAACGTGACAGACTGTCGTGGTGCAAACAATGGATGGATGTGGACAATTCCACTATGGGATAGGATCGGAGTTGGATACTGTTGGTCGTCACGTTTCGCTATGGAAACTGAGGCAAGACAGGAATTCGAAATGTGGATTGATGAAGAGTTCGATCTGGAACCTGATGAGTATGAAATCCAAACTATTGACATCAAGCACGGATATAGAGAGAAAGCGTGGGAGTTGAATTGTGTAGCAATCGGGATGTCATATGGTTTCATTGAACCACTAGAATCCACTGGTCTGTTGACAACTCACGAGAATATCCTTAGACTGGTAGATGTTCTTAATCGTCGTCAGGGTTATGTGTCAGGTATTGAGCGTCAATGGTTCAATTATGCTGCACAACGTGAGGTGATTGGGTTCAGTCATTTCGTAGCAATGCACTATGCATTGAGCAAACGAACTGATAATCCATATTGGAGACACGCATCACAAAGATGTGAGTATATGCTCGAACAGTTTGATGGTAACATCAAGGTGAACGATGAGTACGAGAGGATGGGAGATATTCTTGATCTTGGTAGACCACTCAGAGCAAACATTGCAGGTATGAACTTCATCGCTGCAGGTATGGGATTGAGATTGGGAACTAGGTTCAATGGATATGGAAACGTTGAAGAACTCACTCATATTGGAAATGAGCGTCTAGATTACATTAAAGATATTGAGGAATTCATCAAGTCAGATGAAGTTCCCACACACTATGAATTCTTGCTTGAAAACATCTATGGTGAAGACAATGTTCAACTTCCTGAGGAATAAAAAGAAGAAACCGTGGTTGCGGTTCTTCTCTCTAGAACCAGGGTTGGTCGAGAACTATCCTTTGATACCAACGAGTTCGGTAAGAAGACGTTGGCAATCGAAAGAAGAACGACAAAAGAAATGCCCTTTCCGTGGATCTATGAATGTGGCAAATTGCCCAGGGTTGAAACAGATCACACGGATGGGTTATGTTGTAGTCGCACCAATGGATTTCATCATTCGTACAAACGGTGATGGAGTTGGTTATGAGTATGAAATCCCTACAATGTTCACGAGACACGCGAACTTTATTGGGGATCACCCGCCAGACCAAACTGTACCCTTGGTGGACAGTCCACGTGAATCACTTGCACACATCATTAAACTCGAAACACCGTGGAGAGTGAGAGCAAGTGACGATATTATCTTTATGCAGACACCCGTGTACTGGAACAATGAGTCCCGTTTCGAGGCAACTGCAGGGATCTACGATCCAAGATTTGCTATGCAAGTTAATGTGCAACTTATCTGGCACGTACTAGATGGTGAAACGCTAATCAAGGCAGGAACCCCACTAGCACAGTTCATACCTATGCCTAGAGCAACACTTGACAAGGGTTGGTATGATATTCGTATAGATAATGCAACTGACAAAGATTGGGATCTAGAAAATGCTTTCAATTATTCTTTGAAGGCAGAGTATCCTAACGATGATGATGTATCACACAAAGTCGCTAGAGCAATGAAAGCGATTAAACACCACAGCAACGGAATTGACCGATGAACATTAATGAATTGATTCAAAACTTTCACCTGCAGAAGGAGGAAGTTGACAAGATCATTGAAAAATACGATACGGACTTCGCAAACAAAAAACTAAATCCGTATGGTGTCACCACTATTGAGTTTCAAAAGAGATCTGATGCATATGCTCAGAAATCTAGATTGGAGGGTGCTATCGATGCTCTCTTTATTGTGAAACGAGATATTATGGGTGAGGATGATGAAGTCGGGATGCCAATGGCAGAACTTGACGCTGAGGATACTGAAATGGAAATTATCGGAAACGTATCAGAGGAAAACCTAACAGAGGAGGATTAATGTCAACTTCATACCACGTTTACTACAACGGTAAAGTTTTGTTCAAGAACTTGAACGAAGAAGAATTTGATGTAGTCTGGGGTAGGATTTATCATTCATATCATACTGATAGTATCTCCTATGAGAAATGTGGCGAAGAAAATCTGGAAGGATGTGAGCAGTCTTACTAATGCGTGTTATTCGTAATGTGATCCCAACTGTATATCAGATGAGGATCAAACAAATGATGGAAGATGTGGGATTTCCTTGGGGTTATCTTAAGGATGTCACATACAGAGAGACAGATGAAGTGCGAAACCGATTCCCTAATGCAAATGGGAGTCAAGGGTTCGCACATTTGTTTTATGATGCTGAAACAAATACTCACTCAGAGTTTTGTAATATCATAATGCCACTTCTTTTCTCATTTGTAGATACAACAGAGTATGATCTGTTTAGGATTAAAGGTGGTCTCCTATTGCCAACAGGCACAGGATATAATATGCCACACATTGATATGAACAGACCACACACAACTGCACTATATTATGTGAACACGAGTGATGGTGAAACCGTGTTCTTTGATGAAAATAGCAACGAGATCAGGAGAGAGAAACCAGAGCAAGGTAAAGTCGTTATTTTTGATGGTTCTATTTACCACGCATCGAGTTGCCCCACCACCACTACAAATAGAATGACATTAAATTTTAATTATGACTATTGAGATCTTTTACTATCAGTATGACGGTGGTCAGGACATTCTAAACTGTTGGGATTCACCTCTAAGTTTAGATGGTATTGGTATTGAACCAAAGAAAGTTATCGATGAGTACGAGGGAAACAAATTCGTACCATATATGCAATGCCCTGCTTGGACACATAAGAACTCACGTGAGTTCATTATGTACAGTCCGAAGGATATGACATTCACAATCTATGAGGGTGGAGTCAAGTGTAAAGAATTTAATGATCAGCAGATTCAGAAATATCTCAAGGTAGAAGATCTGGAACCACCAATCAAAACTCTACAGATTTCAGTTCCACAGTTGTTGGTATGGACAAAGGCAAAGGGAGTATGGGTGGAAGCGAGAGACTATCCATTGACAAGTAGAAACAATAACTATACAATAGTAAACGGTTGGTTTAACCTATCTGATTGGTGCAGACCTATATCTTTTGGGATCAATGTTTGTGACCCCAATGAACAGGTCAAAATAAAACGAGGTGACCCAATTTATAAGTTTGCTTTCTACAAGGAAGGTGACCTTAGAGAGTCATTCAAGTTGACCAAGGCGGCACCGCCACAAGAAATGTTATTGAAGATGCATAAGCGTCTTTCAGTAAAACAGTTCACACCATTTCTTGCCAAGGATATTATCTTTGGAGAGAAAGAAAAGAAATGCCCTTTCAGATGGTTTAGAAAATGAAATTCGTTGAGGAGTATGTACCAACCATTGTCATCGATAATTTTTTCGAGACACCCTCTTTGGTTATTAATTTAGCGAAACAGCAGAAGTATTGGAGATGCTACGATCATCCCAATAAAGGGAACTGGCCTGGGAAAAGGTCAGAACTTCTTGATGGTGTTGACCCTGTACTTCACGAAATCATATGTCGTAAAGTAACATCGTATCTTCCGTCATTTGTCGGATTTGATATTGCAGATATTGCATTTCACGTATGCGATGGTAACAACAAACGTGGATGGATTCATTCTGACCCACCACACTTAGGTGTAGGTATGGTTATCTATTTGAATGATGGTGTTGTACCTAATCGTGGTACAACTATCTACGATGTGCCACCACATTTTAGTGGGCAAGGTTTCGAAGAAGAATTCAAGAAACAATTACTTGCTCAGGATGATGAGGAATCGGCAGCAGCATATGAAAAATATAAAGAAGAGTGTAATGCGATGTATCAAACATCAATTAGTATTGAAAGTAGATACAATCGTTGCTTAATCTTTGATGGTAGGAAGTTTCACGGTGGTATGGATTTCTATGGAAATGATGTCAACGATGCTCGCCTAACTATTGTGGGTTTCTTCCACGGAATTACTCACGACCTTGTAAACAATTAACATAAAATGGAAGTGGTTATCGAAGAGAAAATCGAGGAGTTCGCTAAGGGTAAACTTTGGCGAATTCGTAATGCATTATCACAGGAAACTTGTGAACATTTGAAGCACGAATTCATTATGATTAAAAACATAATTGAAGCGACAACTTCAGGTCCCACAAGCGATCCCATAATGCCAGGTGCCTTTGCGATGTACTCTCCAGTATGTTTTGAAGCAATGGGACAAGTAATTAAAAAACAGATTGAAGACACCGTTGGTTGTAAATTATGGCAGACATTTAGTTATGCCAGAGTATATACTAAAGGTACTAATCTGGTTAGACACAGAGACAGAACAAGTGGTGAATGGGTAGGAAATATATGTGTAACAAGAGACGAAACTAATTGGCCATTTTATATCGAAATTGATGGTAAATCGTATGACTTGTTAATGAATCAAGGTGATATGATTATCTTCCGTGGACATAAAGATTTCCATTGGAGACCAAAGTATCAAGGAGAACTACAGATTCAAGCATTTGTATCTTACGTTGATCAAGATGGTAGATACGCTGACAATAAATGGGACGGTCGTCCGATGTTAGCAGCACCTTGGGAAACAGCGAGTCAAAGGATTCAGAATGAACAATCAATGATCAACACTTCACCCTACTACACATAATGCATTCCCCTAAAGAATTATCTGACGATTTTGAGAGTATCCAACAAACCAACGTGTATGGTTTGTTTATGAACCCCGTGGGAAACTACACAAATGAGAATCACGAACGGGACAAGAACGCGATCACTAACTTCATCAATCAATGCACGAACGATGATCTACATCAATCTCCTAACACCTCTATATGCCACGGTGTGACGCAAATAGGAGAGAATAATGTGTTGGATCATCCTTTGCTTGCAACGGTAAAGGAGACGATTCTGGACGCTGTTAGGCAAGTGAATGAAGGTTCAATGCAGTATGATCTCTCAACTATGGAGTTGATTGACTCACACATTGAAGTAGCATCACAGAACTCAATCTATGCACCACACGAGTTCTCTAACTGTTTGTACTCGGGTTGTTATTTCATTAACTATGACCCGATGAAACACGCACCACTCAGGTTCAAAAGAACTACACAGTCTACATTCTATCCAATTATGCAATGTAAACAGACTGGGATGACACCATTTAATTTGTTGGACGCTACCGTACCAACAGCAGAGGGAGATATTGTTATCTTCCCAAGCAATATGACTCACGGATACGAGACAAATGGTGAACACAATCGTATCACCCTGACATTCAATGTGGCACCATAATGAAACTAACAGTCAGCAATCCATTTGATACAGCATATAAGAAACTGGATGATGTGATCGTCTTCGATGATATTATCCCACCAGTATATCAGGACTGGTTACTATTATGTGCAAACAATCCAGATCTTGCTTGGTATCGTAAGGACAAGGCAATCACGGACATTCCTGATTTTATTGATGACCCCCGCAATGGGTTCGCTAACCTACATTATTTGTATGAAATTGAGTATGGTGACAAATCACATTGCTCAACACTCACAAATGGTTTTATGCCACTCGCTTTGCAGTTCCGTGAAGCATTGAGTGCCGAATGCCTGCTACGAATGAGAATAAATGCAGTACCTGCTATGGGTTCTAATCAGGTACAAATGCCACACATTGATAGTTACGTCCCTAATTCTTGGAACGTGATCTACTATCTGAATGACACGGATGGAGATACAATCATCTATAATGAGAGAACTCAGGATGCCTTTGAGTACCCTGCAATGGTATCTAAGGATACTTGGACAGAAAAGCAACGTGTAACCCCTAAGAAGGGCAGAGCGGTTGCTTTCAAGGGAGATCTGTTTCACAGTTCATCCTATCCAACAAAGGAACCACGTTTAGTGGTAAATATAAATGTGAGTGAGAAAACACCCACCGACCCCAGAACTTCTTACAATCCTAACTATGGCAACATTACTTGAAAAGGGTGATGACTGGTCTCTATGGAGATCACCTTGCATCATCCACGAGAAGGATGAAATGATCACTCAACTTGGTAGGGCATATCGTCTATTCAAGAATACATTTACTGGTTTCGATTCATCCCTGACTGATCAGGGTTTGACACTAGGCAATCTTCCTAGTCTATTCAATTATGAAGAGAAACGCAAGGAAGATGAGGAATTTATTAAGAATTGGGGTAAAGAACAGTATAGTGGGTATCGATTCTATAACATATTTGCACTTACATCCCCAAGTCCGCTATTCTGGTTATTGAACAGAGATCTTCAAACTGTGGTACGCACCACGCTTGAGACTGACGAACCACTATGGTTTCAATGTTGGATGAACTATCACAATCCTAACAATGTCTTAAACTGGCACGACCACAAATTTGATTATCACGGTTATATTAGTATTGAACCGCACAATACTACAACCGAGTTCAGACAGGATGGCGAACCACTCTATTCTATCAAGAATGAAGTGGGCAATATCTACTTTGGGCCTGGGTGGGACAGGCAACACAGGGTGGTGGTTCACGAGGAATTTGAAACACCTCGTATTACACTTGGGTTTGATATTCACACCCAGTCCGATCTACCTGACGATCAATTCTCACTCATCCCATTATTGTAAATAGTATTATCTTCGCTTGGGGGAGCGATGTTCCTAAAATCCAGAATGCTTACTGACAAACAACAATCTGTTTTACGCAAAGCACTATTGTTGTATATTTCGTCTTCATATAGAAGACATCACCGAGGGCAAATTAGCAAACAAGTTCTTGCTGATACACTTGCTGAAGTAGACGAACTTTCCGATCTACTACATTTGAAACACGTTTCAGAATGACAACACCTCTCTTTTTATCGGAGTCTATACCCTTGGAAATAAGGAACATACTAAAATCACTTGAGGTAGGAATGCCTGCAAGATTTGAACAGTTCGAAGGCACGATTGAATTCGTGTCTGAAGAATACATTACACTATGTGTTGGTACTAAACCTAATCCAGAGGGTTCTAGACAACCGATGAATAAGTGTTGTCTTTGCGTGTATCCACATCAATGGGATGATCTTGAAATAGATGATTCACACTTCAAAAATGTAAAGAATTATCAGGGAAAAACCAATGACCACCCAGGAAATGAGATGTTACCAGACGTGGAGGATCGATGAAGCAGTATAGTTTAGAATTATATGCTGAGATCGTCAAATATTATGAACAGCAATCAAATCTATCGTCAAAGGTACGAAAGTCTGTTAAGATGGACAAGAACACACATCAATCAAATGCAAACAACGTCACTCACACCTAAAGAACTACTAGGATGTATGTCAGCGATGCAAATGCTTGACAACAAGTCACAACAGAACTGGGAATCACTTCTTGGTATCTCATTTAATGATCTTTATCACAAACTAGAAAATGCCCTTGAGGAAACTGGTGAAGGTCACACCTAAATCTGACCGAACAAAAAAACAATTTGTTGAACATATGAACAGCAATCCTATCTGTAATATTGAGGATAAGAGAGCGGACGGACGTATGTTTATGTCGTCACAGCATAATCCAGAGTTCTGGATTTGGTCGGACGGTGACGATGACCCCCACTGGTCATACGAAAGGTTGGCATAATATGATCTCACAAAAAATGTCAGAACCCGAATTCTTCAAACAAACGTCCGATTTGCCATATGACCGTCATTGGTATAAAATATGGTGTAAAGACAACTCAGTTAAAATAGTGGAGTCTTACGAGGAAGTACAAACCGCGTGGTGGAACTTCCATCAACACATATCACACATTGAGGTCATCGATGCAAAACGAAAGAAAGGAGGGAAAAGCAGGGGATTCGCTTAAAATAGAAGTGAATGAAGATGGTCAGGTGACTCTCGACTGGGACAGCAATGACCCACAATGGAACTTTTTATCAAAACTATCACAAACTGAGGTACAGGAATTTGTCAACAACGCAATCAACTACGGACTTGGAACTTCTGATCAGTCTAGCGAGACTGTTGAACCAGAAAGTGACGCACCTTGATTACACATCTTATTTGCAATCACACTTGAACACCGTTATTTGTGAACTTGAACGACAACAAACCCTGCGAGAATCCGCTGACTTGCGATTCATTCAAGAGAACAATGGTGGACATATTAGGAAAGATCTCGATTCCCTCGGAGAGCGAATGTTCCCACTCGGATACGAAACAACAACAGACAACTATGAACACTCATCCTACTATTGGGACACCGATCGAAACAAGTGAAGATCTGTAAACTTGTGTGATGTTTCATTTAATTTTTACATAACTACGTTATGATTTACAAACAATTCTAAATACTAATAGAATCAAGGAGAGCGATGCACCCTTAAACTTCTTACATTATGATTTAGTTACAGGTAAGGACAATGCACAATCTTATAGCAAAGGAGCAGTTAGCAGAATGGTCTGAATCTCACTCTAACGAGGAAATGGACTTAATTAATGACTATTTCGACTGTTTAATTGAATGCTCTATCGAACAACACCCACACGAGTGCAAACGAATATGTAAAGACATATGGTAGAGTGACAGTTCAAGAAGTGACCACCCGACACCCCCTCGGGTGGTTTTTTATGTGCTATGATATGTCTATCAATCACGGACAGACATTTGAGCGTAAATCTTCGCAAGCACCAACAGAGAGCAGTTGACGCTATGAAGCGTAACAAGAAGGGACAGGTTATCATCCCTACAGGTGGTGGTAAGACAATGTGTATGATCTACGATGCTTTGAGATCGCTCAATACTAACAGTAACAGCACTATGGTTGTTGTTGCACCTCGCATCCTACTTGCTAATCAGTTGTGCGAGGAGTTTATGCAGTTCCTTAAAGCAGACTGGGTTCACGTCTATCACGTCCACTCAGGTGAAACACACTATGAATCTGGTACTAAACCAGACAAACTTGCTCAGTTCATCAAGGACAACAGGGCAAAAAGTGCAGTTGCTACCAATATTATCTTCACAACATATCATTCTTTGCGTAGAGTTGTTGAAGCAGTAACTAAGCATCAACTTGACATTGATGTAGCATACTTTGATGAAGCACACAACAGCGTAACACGTAATTTCTTTGATTCTACTGAAGATATTAGTGCAATCGCTAAGCGTTGCTACTTCTTTACAGCAACACCACGTGTAGCACGTAGGCATAACCGTGGTATGAACAACAGTCAGGTATATGGTCAGATTATTGAACAAGTACCCGCACCCGAATTGATCGCGAGTGGTTCTATCATCCCCCCAACTATTGTTCCCTTTGAGCGTGACATTGAGCGTATCAAAAAAATGAGTTGGGATACTGATGCACAAACAGTTCTCGATGTACTAGAGAATCTTGATGACAAGAACGCTCAGAAAGTATTGTGTGCAGTTCCTAGTTCTAAGATCTTGGGACATATGCTCAGTAAGACTACATTGCTTGCTGAACTCAAGTCACGTGGATATGATGTTCTCCACGTCACATCTAAGTTTGGTGCATTTGTCAATGACAAGAAAGTGAACCGTGAAGAGTTCTTCAAAACTATGGATGAGTTCGGACGTGATGATGATCGCAAGTTTATCATCTTCCATTACTCTATCTTGAGTGAAGGTATCAATGTTCACGGTCTGACTCATACCATTTTGTTGCGTCAACTTCAGACAGTCGAAATGGCACAAACTATTGGTAGGGTTATTCGCCTACATAAAGAGGACGCTAAGCGAATTCGGTCTGGTGAGTTGACAGCAGGCAAACTTGATATGTATCGTAAACCAACTGGTTATGTGACTGTACCAACTTACACAAACTATGGTAAGCACATTGCACAGCGTCTTCAAAGGGTTGTTGATTCAATTTTCGTCCACGGTATCCACCCCGAGTCGCTAGTTGCATAAATAACTCTATCAAGTACAGTTATTTCAGAGATTAACAATGGCAACGACAGCAGTTAATGGGTATGCAGATTTGCTACTCACTAAATTGTCAGAGAAGGCGAAAGCGTATAGACTCGCCAATATTGACAAGAGAATTGCTGAGTCTGTAGGAACATCAACAGAACTCGCGAGACAAATCCATACCCACGTGAATGTCATTCTCAGTAAGAGAGACAAAGTTGTAGCAGGTGACAGTAGTGTCACGTGGACATTCGCTAAGGTAGATGATGGTGATGACATTAAGATCACCGCTACCGCACCACCCGACCGTGGTGGACACACTAAAGATTTAATGTGGATTGAAGGTTCTACAGGTAAATGTAAGAAACTGAAGAGCGATCTCTATAATGTAGATGCCAACAGTATTGATGACACATACCGTGATGCATTCTTCGATAAAGTAACACATTTGGGAACATTTTGGTAATCTATGTGCCAATTAAATAACTGTACTACTAAGACCCCACAGGGGTCTTTTTTATTGGTATATTATAAATGTGGAAGGCAAGGGTGACGGATACCACACCAGAAAACGTCTTTAAGTCGAACCTCTTCCACACCCTAATTCATTACCAAAAAAATGACAAGAGTACAAGTCACATTACTAGTTGAAGTAGACACCGAGGACGATATGAATTGCCCTGACGGTGACCCTATCAACCAAAACGTAGTAGTCAACGCAGTTGACAATGGTTTTTTCTTAGACCCAGTTGAAGTTATTGACGCGAGAATAGTATGATAACTTTAACACTCACTACAGAACAGTTCGAAGAGATTTATGATGCAGTCAAAGATTTACCTGACATTTATAAATCAGAACTAAAAGAGAATGGCGATGAACCTGACGCTGCACACATCGACCTATTCAATGCAGTCAACATAATGAAGGAGATTTATGAATCATATTAACAACAAAAAAGAATTTACAATCGCTCTATCACGTAGAGAACTAGGATTATTGCATTACTATACACGTGGACTAGTTGCACGTATTGATAGCGATGTAACTGACTGGGGTTCATCTTGTACTGGTCACGATACTATTGAACACGATGATTTCGGTAAGGATGCAATCATAGGATTATTCAAACAAATTAAACCACTAGTTGAAGCAAACTATGGTACGGAGTTCGAAGACTGGAAACAAATGACACTTAGTGCCAGTCCACAAACTGTCACACCCGAACCACCAGACCTCGCACCGTCCTCTATAATATAAGAGTAAAGCAAACGGAGACAACTATGCAACTCACATCAGGTTCAATGCAATGCGAGTTCCGTCCCCATAACATTCTGACTGACAAGTTTGTTTACACTCTCAAATTGAAGGGTGATACAATGTCAATCAGATTGATGAACAAAAAAGAAATGAAGGAAACAATCAACGCACGTGTTGATCTTGGTTATCAAGTGACCGATTTCCTGACTGAACCACAATCCTATTTTCCCGCTTGCTGCTGATTCTATTACAAAATGATTATGACACCTGATCTTGACTTGCTGCTCTCTTACGAGAATGGTACAATTACAGAGGACGATTTCTTTTACCTCTTTCAGCAAATCTACGACACTAAAGCATACAACTGGTTGCAGGGGCATTATGGTCGTACTGTTAAACTTCTACTAGATGAAGGACTAATTTACGAGTGATACTATGACAGTTCAACAAGTGGCACACTTAAATGCACAACAGGGCGATTCACCCCTTATAATAGAGGTATCGACAAACAAAAGAATGCAAGTGACCACACCCGAACAACAGTATCAACAGTTATTTGAGCAAATGTATGCTCTATGCGATCAGCACGGATGGGGAGACCCATTTAGTTATGCTAGGTCAAGAGAAATTCATCTAGCAGGTATATTAGGTCACAAAGTTGCTGACGATTACTCAGGTGCGGATGCATTTGACCAGTCTGGCAATCCAGTAGAATATAAATCTACTATAGGTAAGAAATTAACCGCTACATACAACGGTATTTCAGTCCAAGATACTTGGGAAGATCAAGTTAAGTATCTTAAGGAAGAAAAAATTGGTAAGTATAAAGATCACTTCTTTGCACGTTACCATAATGGTCAAGTTGTTGAAGTCTGGCAAATGTCAGGCGATGACGTACTGAAATTGTTGCTACCTAGTCTTAAAAAACAATTTCATTCTAATACTGTTAGAAAAGACCCACGTCTAGGTTACACTATTCCAAACAAAGCAATCCAAACCTATGGAACAAGAATTCTCTAGAGAGATACACGAGTATCACGAACACGGCGATTTTACTGATCAAATGCAACAATCAATCGACACACTCGGTGAACATTATATGAAAATGGTCACCAGTCATATTGAAGCGAACCGCTTTGAAGATGCTGACGCTATTTTTAAGGAATTCGTTGTAAATGGTATTGACCCCGAGGATGGTACCTATGAATGGATCTTTATGGATCACATCGGGGACAGTTAAATAACTGTCACATCATATCACCATACATTACACATTTACATTATAATAATACTATAGACATCAAACATTATGACAAACAAACAACGTTATGAATCTTTCCTTAGATGGGAAGCAATGATCGCTAGACAAGTTGCTAGAAAAAAAGGTTGTAAGGTTGCTGACCTATACAAGAAAGTTGACACAGTTTACTGGCAGGAGGTTTAATCAATGTCAGTATCACATCACGCAGATATGTTAGAGACATTTTTCGATGAGGAAATGGAACTAATGGAAAAAACTGGGATGGATAAAATGTTCACCCCCGAAGCATTACAAGAGCATTGCGAATATATCGCTCGCGAGAGATTCGAGGATTTATGCCAATGATAAAAAATATATTTGATCAAGAAATTTGTGTTGACTGTGGTCAGTCCTGTAATATTGGGTCGGGTCGATTCGTCAACAGATATGCATATTATGGTGACGAGATCGAGGGATGGCGATGTGGTCATTGTGCAGAAGAACTTGACTCACTATTAGAAGAACTACAAAGTGCATAGTCAAGTGTTTATGTGACACTTATATAAGTGGCACAAACTAACACCATAGTCCACATACATTGACTATAATAAGAACATAAGCAACACAGAAATCAAATGAATTCTTTACAAACATTCCCTGATTCTACAGAACTCGAAGCACGCTATGGTTTTAGCATCGATGCCTTAGAACAGTTCGAAAGCATTTTCAGATACCTTGACGAGGAAGCACCCAAGGAATTACTGAATGAAATTATCACTAATGTAGAGGGTTTTGATCAGTTGGTTAACTTTGCAACAGAGTTAAGAGTATGTGACGGAGTTAACTACGATGCTTAATATACCAGTTTCATTCGATCAGGCATATGAAATGATCAAATTATGGGATACTCTAAGAGATATGGATTATCCCCTAACAGACAATCAAACCGCAGTATTTGAGAATATCCAGACTGGGGACTATTTGGTAAAAACACACAATGAAAAGTGATCAGTTGTTGAAAATCTATCTTAAGGTAACAAAACCTAAGAAAGTGGTTTCATATTACAAACCTATTAGAACACACTACAATGCAAATTCATTTGGTTAAGTGTGACAGTTATATTAGTGGCACATAGTATAACTATTCTCGGCAATATGCCTTTATAATAAGAACATACACAACAAAACAAATGCACAACTTTCAAGAATTCATCCAATACATCGAAATGTTTTATGCACCATATCACGCAGATGTATTATACCCAATAGACGGTTTAACCCAAGGTGAGATAGCAATCGCGATCTTAAAGTATCTCGATCTATGTGCATCAACTGATATTGAATTTGGTGATGGTGATTCACTCGACCGTGAGAGAGTGAGAGAAATTATCATTGAGTCGAGGGCAATCGCATATGCCTAGTTACAACACATATGAGTCATTTTCAGAAATTAGTGTGGGTGATATAGTTGCCTACACTAATAAGGATGGCAAGAGAATCATCGGGCAAGTTATCATAAGGTGGGGAAAATATGCAAATCCCCAACTTGAAATATGTAACGATGAATCAACATCAGGCAATTATCACCCAGTTTCAGATTATACCAAATGCAAAGTATTAGAGCGATTCTAATTGTGACAGTTGTATTAGTGGCACACACAGTAGTGAATAGTATGCAATCATCCTTTATAATAAGCATATAAGCAACACAGAAACAAATGCCACTAACAGCAACAAAAACAACCCCAAGGTTAGACACATACCAAACACTTCTATTAAATGCAATCCGCACATATGGAAGTGGCGATTGGAAAAATGGTGTTTCAATTCACCATAAGCACGAGCAAAGTATGTTTTCAAATATACTAATCGGCGGCGAAGTTGTTGCCAAAGTTGTATATGAGGAAGCACACGATGATATTTCGATCGAAGAATATAGAGCAATTCACATCGAAAAAACTCAATTTGCTAGAGTCAGTTATATCGCATTTGGCGATGATCTCTCAGCATATCGCGATGACTATCAAGTTACCAGATATAAGAATGTTTTGAAAAAACTCGGTTTCTTGATAGTTAAAGTATCTAATAAGTGCATCGTGTACTAAAGTCAACCGATGTTGTGACACTTTCATTAGTGTCACATACATCCCCCATAGTACCCACACATCCTTTATAATAAGAACATACACAAAGAGGTTTTATGACAACATACACTTTGACAGCAGAGCAAGATGCAGTTCTCGTTCAAATGCTTCGCTATTTCAATGAGTTGGGAGTTGGCGGCGATATGATCGAAGAGGATTTTGATTCTCTTGTTGATCTCGTTTGTAATACTGGTGACGATGTAGTTAAAGCGAGGATTTGGAACCAATGATAATTTTTATATCCTTATTGCTCATCGTAGCAATTTTAATCATTTTCTTAAACTATTACAATCCTAACTAAAATGACATTTTTGACCACTTCCGTCCCAACTTACGATTTTCCCCAGTCACCTATTCTGATTTTAGGTTTTTTGGGTATCCTAGTTGCAATTTTCACTCTATACACAGTTAATAAGGCATATTTTAATAGTCCTCTTAATAAATGATAGATGAGACAGTTAAGACTGACCACTTTTTAGGACAGTTAATGAACTGGCACACCTGACCACACAGGCGGGTTTTTACCCACTATAATAAGAATATACAAACAAAGGAGATTTTTCAAAATGGCAAAATGGAGAGCAACAAAAGCAGCAGTTCTCGCTCAGTTTCGTTATAACTGGAACATTGCAGTCGCTCAGAATCCTTCTCTCAAAGGTGACATAGTTGCGAAGAGAGAAGACTGGAATAATTTTGTTGATATGTTGAATAAAGATGGATATGTATCCAACAGTCAAGCATACAACTGGAGCAACCCATTCTAATGTCACATATGAAAGATCTATTTCTAGATACACAAATTTTATTAAACAATCTCACAATCCAAAAACAAATGTCTAAAGAAGAATTTATTGCCGAGGTCTATGAAATAGCATTTGGAGAAAATGCCATAAATCGCGGATTTTCCTTTGATGAGGTCATCGAAGAATTAAGAGAGTTTTCAGATAATGCTCTCGCATTCGAAGAGAGTGGACTAACTCGCGAAGAGTTAGAAGAGATAGGAGAGAATAGGGAGCAATCTTATCGCGATGGATTTCGCGATGCTCTCGCACATAAGTCAACTTCACACTAATTAAAAACAATGAGAATTGCATTTACTTTGATCATTTTTCTACTAGGTATTAATCTATTGGTAGAGTTAGCAGAGTCTAATCTCGTGGACGTATTCACAGAGAGAAAGAATACAATCGAGAGGTTAGTCAAATGAATTGGAAGCAATTAATTGAACTTGAGGGTTATATCAACCTATGGGAAGTAATACCAGAGGATAAACATTCAAAACTTGCTAATTTAATTTGGGAAGCACTTGACGATGAGGGAATCACATTAACACAAGATGCAGAGTTAAGCATCCGTGTTTATGACAGTTTAGAAAGTGGCACATAATAACACTATTCCCCAATATGTTCCCCTATAATAAGAACATAAGCAACAAACATTTAATTATGAAAAAAGGACTTAATTGCGATTTTACCCAAGGGCAGTATTTGATGTTATACAACATAGTCGTGAATGCTCAACCCAAGGATGCTAATCCTGATTTCGATATGCAAACCTACGAAAATTTAGTAGACGCTATTGTAAACGCTAACCAAACATACATCAAATAAAAATGTCAGATATTAAATCTCAAATCCTCTACCTAGAGCAAACTTTAGAAGAGTTAAAAGCAGCACAGCGAAAAAACTACAAACGCGAACCAAATCACCCAAGGAACATTTTTAAGTATGCTATTGTAGTTCCTAATCATCCCCTAGGCATACACGAGCATTATACAGACTGTTTCGAGAATGCTAAAAAAAGTTGTATAGAATGGGCAACAGACTACGGACGTGCATACGTGGAAGACAGTACACTAAAAACCGTGTATAGTGTGTGCTAATGTGCCAGTACACAAAGTGGCACACATACCCGAGCAATCGCCGCTCTATCCTCTATAATATTAGTATAAGCAACACAGGAGACAATCCAAATGAGAAAGATCGAAACTCAAATGAACAAAGCAATCAGAACTCAGTCAAACTGGGCAAACGCTAATACAACAGTTTTTACTTCTGACAATGGTCTTGAGTCTACTGTTTACCTACACGGAAACCACATCGCAACATACTTTCACGCAGAAAGAAAACTTCAATTATTCGATGGCGGTTGGCAGTCTAATACAACTAAGTCTAGACTGAATGCACTACTTGATGAATTCGCTTATGGTACATTTGTATTTCAAAAGCAATGGGAGTGGTTTATTGGTAAGAATTTCAACCCATCTCAAAAAATTGATTTCTACAGCGGTATTGAGTTGACAGTCTAACACAAATCGCTTATAATATAAAGGACTCTCACACAGTCCTTTTTTTAATGCAATCATTATGAACCCATTCAAAAAAATTGATGATAATACCTATCAGGACACAGAGGGAACACTATACAAACCGATACCAAACTACGAAGACTATTATGTTAGTAACCTCGGGTTTATCTACTCTACTAAATGGGGTAAATGGAAAAAATTGAAAATCCATCTAAACGAAAATGGTTATCGGCGTGTTACTCTCAGACAAAATGGTAAGACCGTAGTAAGAAGAGTTGCGAAACTTACCGCACTTGCTTTTATATCGGCACACTCAAGTGTTACCAATGTGTTACACATAGACGGAAACAAATTAAATGATCACGTCAGCAACCTTAGACTAGATAAACAACCGATTTCATAAATGTACAAATAAATATATGTAAGTATTTTATTTAACGGAGAATACACGGAGGAATTGCAACCTAAGACCCTAACATATCGATCGAAATCTGTCAACCATTATGGGAAAATTGTAACATTTGCCAAGTATCCCAAATTGGTATATAATTCAGCAGTTCATTACACCCTAAGCAATGGGACGTACATACAAACGCAATGACGTTTACAACAGTAACAGAGCGAAATCACTACGCGAAAAAAGAAACAAACAGAATGAACCACTAAGTAAGAAGAATTACCAACACAGAAACAAACAGACAGACAGGTACGAATCACCCGAGGATTTTATCAATGAATGACCCAAGGACACAGGACTGGATCGACATCCTACTTGACGAACCTGACGATGATATGTTAGAATTAGACTATGAAATTTATGATGATGAATCTAATGATCTAGATCTCGACTATACTACACAGCAATGAAAAGATTTGATTTTCTTAATGAGTTAGTCGAGTCCAATTCTTGCCCACCATCGGAGTTAGTGGAGTGGGGTCAATTTCTACTGGACACAGAGAAACAACCCGAGTTCACTAAGTATAACAAATTGCTTTCTTATTTGGTTAGCGAGGGGTTATGCTACCACGTCCCGAGTTAGTTGTCAAGTAGTGTTGCGACATATTAAAAAGGGAACCTAGTGTTAACCTACAACAGTATAGGACAGCATATATTATCGAAATCCCATTTTGGGTCCCCC
>CEPT01075467.1_pt1 | contig 26901 bp, 50 predicted proteins | sample 356221 | NCBI WGS metagenome assembly CEPT01 (sample SAMEA2620081, study PRJEB7988) | marine metagenome | isolation source: saline water (ENVO:00002010), including | reverse complement strand
ATACTTTTACTAATAGATATACAGCAATAGATGAGCAGGTTAATGATGATGCTAACGTTGCTAAAAAAATGGCAGATGATTATAAATTTAACCATGAAGAGGTTATTATTACTCCTGAAATATTTTACGATAACATAGACGAATCCTTAGATAGCTTAGAACTTCCTGTGTTTAATAAATCTACTCCTTCTTATTTTTATATGAATAAAATAATGAGATCTAAAAATACTATAGTAACTTATTCAGGAGACGGTGGAGACGAAATGTATACAGGTTACTCTGTTCATGGTCAATACGGTAACTATGAAGATCCTATAGAAGATCACTTTGAAACTATAAGCTGGAAGAAAAAGAAACAATTAAAGTTTACTAATGACAGTCTTTATATGACTAAGCAAAAATATCTATCTTATATGCATAACTGGTTTCCTAAAAATGTATTCGGAAATGATCATATCAATAACTGTTTATTTGTTGAAATGATTACTAGAGTATCAGAAGATTTTTTAACTAGAAATGATAAGTTTGGTTCTAATTTTGGAATGGAAGGTAGATTTCCTCTACTTAATTTGCCTTTCTATATGTATGTTATGTCTATTCCTTCTAATATTAAGATGAAAAATTTATCTATAGAAAATTTTAAACCTGGTGAATATAAATTTTTAGCTAGGAACAGTTTAAGTAATATCTTACCTGATTATGTTACTACAAAAAGTAAGTCTGGATGGTCTATTCCTGATGCTGAATGGAGAAAACAAGAAGATAAATTTATATCTAAAATGACAGATATAATTAAAGAGCCTCTCAATAATAATTTAGATAGTATTATTGATTGGAACTCTTCTAATGGACCTAAAACTTTTTATGCAGCTGTATTTCTTAAACAATGGTTGAAGAAGCACTCTATCAGCTTATAAGAAAAAAATATTACTATACACTATAAATATATTATACAAGGTTTATGATCGTGTATAGAATATACGGGCTGGACGCGGGGGCAGTACCCGCCGCTTCCACCATAAGGACATTGAATGGAGATTATTTGGCATATATTGTTAACCGCTTGTCTAAATTCAGAGTGCAGAACTCAAGATGTACAGTGGTTTGAAAACAAAAATACTTGTGAAGCAACTAAAAAGCTTTATGAAGAGATTCCTATAGACGGAAACTGGACAAGTGTTAATTATATATGTAAGCCAAAAGACTCAGTGTCTTTATGATGGGAGCGAACTAGGATCGACAGACGTCATAAAAATATGCGTAGATTTTGTATAATAAAAGTAACTGCAAAACGCAAGTCTACTTTTGCTTCAATCCTTAGCACGAAGAGAGAAGTTACTTCCTCAAGTGCTCAGGCTCTTGCAGCGATTGCCTAATCGAGTTAAGTACGATTAGCGGGGTTTTGGAGGTTTTTCCTGGCAACAGAAAAAACCTTCTTTTTTTGTTATAAATATATTGACGCCGATAATCGGGTCACTTTAAACTGTCCAATAATGGAGGTATTAATGACAGGAACATTTGCATTTCCTAGGAACGTTTTCCTAGGTTTCGATCACATCTTTAACGAACTAGACCATATCACTAAACATGCTCAGGATACTTATCCTCCGCATAATGTTGTAAAGGAAGATGATCTTCATTACATCTTAGAAATGGCTGTTGCTGGTTTCAAAGAAGATGATATTACTATTGAACTGAAAGACCACATTCTTACTGTAGAAGGTTCTCGAGATAAACGCAGAGAGCAAGAAAAGTATATTCATAAAGGTATTTCAGCTCGCAAGTTCAAAAAGTCATATAGACTGTCCGAATATACGGAAGTAGTCGGAGCTAAACTAGAGGATGGAATTCTTGCTATTGGTTTAGAAGTAGTCCTTCCCGAAGAGAAGCGTCCCCAATTGATCAAAATTAACGCTGATACAAAGGGGATTAAAAATGACAGCACTAGCACTAAGAGGTTATTCACTTCTTAAATCAGGATTCATTGCAACACTGTTTGCATGGATGACAGGTCACCTTTCTGCATTAGGTAGAGCTATTCAAGTTTCAAAGCAAATTGAAGCTAATCAAAAAATAGCTCATCTAATGAGACATGAGTACCCAAACGAAAATTATGCTGGTATTCTAGCAATTCTAAATGAAAAAACTTTGAAGGAGTATTACAAAAATGATTAGTTTATTCAAGAAGATTTTCGCAATGGAAACTCCTACTTCAGATAAAACTCCTCTGAAGTATAGAGAATATCAATATACTCTTGCAGAACTAGAGCGTAGACTCAATGCAGAAGTACAAGGATATGGGACTAGATACTAATGAATCCAAGAACTATCTTAATCATTAGTAGATATCTTAAAAAGGTACAAAGTTAATGTGGCCATATACTAAAGAAGAAAATGACTCATTAAGTTAAAATAAATATAAGGAGTGGGTAACTGCTCCTTATTTTTTAGGAGGATTTATGTACGGAGAACCTAGGACTTGTAAAAAATGTGGTCATAGATGTCACTGCTATCAACCAGATTGTGATGAATGTATAAACGATGTATGTGTAAACTGTGAGTGTGACAAAATAGAAATAAAAGAAATAGTAGATATACCTCAATCGTTTTATAGAAACCCGGGTTAACAACATATTAAAGTTTAATGAATTTTTTAAAATACTATTTAAATACTCTATAACAATTACATTACAGGAGTAAGTAATGACTGATAAGTTATGGAAAAAGGTTAGTAAAATGGATTTAGGAAACCCTATAATCACCGCTCTAGTTGGGTTGGTGATTTTTTATATTGGACTAAAAACGTTTTCTGGAGGCATGAAGTCGATGGGAAATATGGATCATTTGTCTTGGTTTACAGGTAACATTTTTTATATGTTTATCGGTGGCATTGTTATGACTTTGTTATGGCAATCTTCTTCATTATCTACAACAGCTATTATTGCTTTAGTAGCTTCAGGAGCTATTCCATTACCTGCTGCTATAGCTTGTGTATTAGGAGCTAATATAGGTACCACAGGTACTATTTGGTTAGCTGGTTTACTAGTGTCAGATGGAATGCCAAAAGGTGATACTTTACGAATAGCATTGGCTCATACAGGAGTAAATTTAGCCATGGCTGCTACATTACTACCTTTTGTAAGTCATATAGCTAAGTTTTTGCAAAAATTCTAGTTTATCTCCTATAATTATATAGGAGGTGTGATATGGCTCATCAAGCAGAAAATATAGAAACTCGCGGGCATCATTTAGTTGGTGTCCGCTGGCCTGTTACAGGCTCTAGAGGTGATCAGTATTATGTAGAGATGACTGATTGGGGCTTTGAATGCAATTGCATTGCTTATCGTAAGTGCAAGCATATCAAAGAAGTAGAAAAAAAGTTCGAAGAATAAATATAATATCAGGTAGCGCCTGTAAAGTAAAACAGCTAGGAGAAAATATGTCTGACTTACTAAGTAGGTTGAAGAAAGCTTCAACCGTTAAACAATCTGAGGTTTTATCTAAATCTCAACTATTCAATAAAAAAGATATGTGTCCAACTGACGTTCCTATTTTGAACGTTGCGTTGTCAGGTTCTGTAGACGGAGGTTTGACACCAGGTCTTACTGTCATTGCAGGTCCTTCTAAACACTTTAAGTCTAACTTAGCTCTGCTTATGGCAGGTGCTTATCTAAAGAAATACAGTGATGCTGTATGTCTTTTATATGATACTGAGTTTGGTATTACTCCTGAGTATCTTAAATCTATGAATGTAGATCCTGAAAGAGTTTTGCATACTCCTGTTGAGCATGTAGAGCAACTTAAGTTTGATATTACTCGTCAGTTAGAAAGTATTGAACGAGGTGATAAAGTAGTTATTGTTGTTGACTCAGTAGGTAACTTAGCATCTAAGAAAGAACTTGAAGATGCTCTTAATGAAAAGTCTGTAGCTGATATGTCTAGAGCTAAAGCTCTCAAGTCTCTATTCCGTATCTGTACTCCTTATCTTACTACAAGAGATATACCTATGTTAGTTATCAACCATACTTATCAAGAGATAGGTTTATTTCCTAAAGAAATAATGTCTGGAGGTACTGGTATTTACTATTCAGCTAATCAGATCTTCTTTATGGGACGACAGCAAGAAAAAGATGGTAAAGATGTAGCAGGTTATAACTTTATGATTGGTGTAGATAAGTCTAGATTCGTTAGAGAAAAAACTAGACTGCCTTTGTCTATCTCTTGGGAAGGAGGTATCAATAAATGGTCAGGTTTACTAGATGTTGGTACTGAGATTGGTTGGATTCGTAAACCTGCTAACGGCTGGTTTGAAGGAGTAAATGCTAATACTGGAGAAGTCATTACAGATAAAAAGCGTCGTAAAGATACTGATACTGCTGAGTTTTGGCTTCCTATTTTTAAAGCAGGTTTTGCTGATGCTATCAAGAAAAGATTCTCTATTAGTGAAGTAAGAGCTGTTGTAGATGAAGAAGAGGGCGATGTATATGCAGAAGATATTGAGGATGAAGTACATGAAGCCTAATCCTAAAAACTTTGAAGCCTTTATTGATCCAGAAGGTGGTGAATGGATTAAGATAAAAACTGGTAAGTATAAAGATACTATATGGCGGCCAGCAGAGATGCAGATGGATGGAGAAGACAAAATTACTTTTCAAGCAGAGTTTCTTACTCCTCCACCAGAAGATGGAGTAATGTTTGAAAAAGTAGCAGTACAGATGATATCAGATATTATGAAAGATATGACATGAAGACAGCAGTAGTAATTCCAGCAAGACTTGAATCAACAAGATTTCCAGAAAAAATGTTAGCTAAGGTTACAAAAGAACATAACCTTATTCAAAGAGTACATCATTGGTGTTGTTGTTTTCATGATAAAGAAGATGTCTATGTAGCAACAGATAGTAAACGTATAGCTGCGTTATTTCCTAATCAAGCTATAATGACAAGCGAAGACTGTGTAAACGGTACAGCTAGAGTAGCTGAAGCAGCTAAGCAGTTAGACTATGATAACTTTATTAACGTGCAAGGAGATATGATAGATGTACCGGTTGTGTTTGATATGCTTATTGGTAGACTGCTAAACTATGATGTAGCTACTGTTTATACTCATTTTACTGACGAAAAAGATTTTAGATATGATAAACATAGACAAGACCCTAACTTTGTTAAAGTAGCTCATAATCTTATGACTGCACAGTGGTTTGGTAGAGGTATGGTTGGTTATGGTGATTGGCATTTAGGTATATATGCATATAAAAAATCTGCTTTAATGGCTTATAATCATCTTACTGTATATGAGCCTGAAATGGTAGAGTCATTAGAGCAGCTTAGATGGTTACAAAATGGTTATCAAATAGGTGTAGTGCATACTAGTGATGCAACAGCAGAGATTAATACTAAAGAGGATTTACAACGTTGGCAGTCGACTCACCAGAACTAAGAAAGGGTATTCTATATAACTTACTTAAAAGTGATGAGTTCTGTCAGAAAGTTTTACCTTTCTTATCTAAAGAGTACTTTACAGAAAAGTATGAGAGTATAATATTCGAAGAGATCTATAAGTATTACGGTAGTTACAATAATGCTCCTGACTCTGCTGCTATAAAGATTGAATTAGAAACTAGAAACGATCTAACTGAAGCTGTATATAACGAGTCTATGAAGCTTCTAGATCAAGATGTAGAACCTATTTCTAAAGTAGATTTTCTAGTTAATAAAACTGAGCAATGGTGTCAAGAAAGAGCTATTGTTAATGCAGTATATAAAGCTGTAAATGTTATAGGAGGAGAAGATAAAAAGACTCCTATGTCAGCATTACCTGAGATGTTAACGGAAGCTATATCTACTTCTTTTGATAAGTCTGTAGGTCATGATTATATAGACGAAGCAGATGATCGTTGGGAGTTCTATAATCGTAAAGAGCTTAAAATACCTTCTGGCTTAGAGCATTTAGACTATATTCTAAGAGGCGGTTTTCCTTCTAAGACTCTAGGTGTTATTATGGCAGGTACTGGTGTTGGTAAGTCTCTCTTTATGTGCGCTATGACTTCTAACTTAGTAGAATCTGGTCACAATGTTTTATACATTACTATGGAAATGGCTGAAGAAAAAATAGCTCAGCGTATTGACCAGAACTTGCTTAACTTAGCAGGAGAAGAACTAGAGACTATAGCTAAAGACTCTTTTCTAAAACGTTTTGATAATCTAAAGATGAAAACTAAAGGTCAGTTAGTAGTAAAAGAATATCCTACTAAGTCAGCTCATGCAGGTCATTTTAGAGCTTTACTAAAAGAGTTAAAGATGAAAAAAGACTTTACTCCTGATTTAGTTTGTGTTGATTATCTTAATATTTGTGCTTCTATGAATACTGGTAAGAATGCTAGCTCGTATGAACAGATAAAGTCTACTGCAGAAGAGCTTAGAGCTCTTTCTATGGAGTTTGATGTGCCTGTATTGACTGCTACTCAGACTAATAGAACTGGTTATAGTGATGCTGATGTAGAGATAACTTCTGTATCTGAGTCGTTTGGGCTTCCTATGACTGCTGATTATTTCTTTGCTATGACTACTAACGATAAGCTTAGAGATGAAGGTCTCATTAGGTTTACTCAGCTAAAGAATAGATATGGCGATCCTGCTGATAGACGTAACTGGTTACTAAATGTAGATTATGCTAAGATGAGAGTTATAGACTTACCTAATCAACCTGTAAGTATAGAAGAGCAGAATAATGCAATGCAGAATCCTGTAACTGATACTAAACCTATAATGGATATAAATTGGGAATAGAAACAGAAGGAATGCAACTTATAGAGTTCCAAAGAGAGTGGTTAGACTTAGCTTTGGATGAATTATGGGTATATAATAAACTTGAGATATCTACCCAGTTAGGTTATAACTGTGGACCTGTAGGAATATCAGTTCCTCATTCAGGTTGGTATATTGTTAGACCACCTATAAACTTATTAGGTTTAGGATTAGGAGCTAAAAAAGTATGGATAGATAAAAGTACTGATCACCTTACTGTAGGACACTTTTGGTGTGAGTGGTTTGAAGGAAAACATTATAGCGTAGATTATGAAAAAGGAGAATGGGTTAGAACAACAACTGGAGATCAAGATAAAAATGATCTAACAAAATGGAGTAAATGGTATACTATAGACCACGTTATTCCTTTTCCTTCTATTATATCAAGCTTATACCATAAACCTAATATAAACTGTGAATTTGTGGGAGAAAATTTAATTGAAGTTCATGTGAGAAATAATCCTGATTTCTCTTATAATAATAGTGTCTTTATACCCGTATGGGAAAGCGATACTATCGATCCTCCTGACGGTTATAGGTATGTAGAGACGCCAGATAAGAACGGTAGAATAGGAGCTTACGTTGATATTACTTGATTATTCATCTATTGCGATGTCGTCTATTATGGTTAGAGTCGATGACTTTCAAGAACAACCTGAATTAGTTCGTCATCAAATATTTAATATTATTCGTCAGTATAACGAACGATTTCGTAGCGACTTTGGTGAGATGGTTATAGCTATGGATCATACTAACGTATGGCGTAAGAAGTCATTTCCTTTCTATAAAGCTAATCGTAAGAAGCAACGCAAAGAATCTAAGCATGATTGGACTGCTATCTTTACTATGATGAATGACGTACGAGAAGAAGTAGAAGAGTATTCTCCTTATCGTTGTGTTCGTATAGAAGGCTGCGAAGCTGACGATGTTATTGCTACTATCATAGAAGCTAAGAACGACCCTAGTCCAACTGTTATTGTATCTCCAGACAAGGACTTTGTGCAGCTTCAGAAATATCCTAACGTTAAGCAGTTCTCTAATATTCAGAAGAAATGGATAGAACCTGACATAGATCCTATTACTGACTTAGAAATCAAGGTTCTTAAGGGAGATATGGGTGATGGTATACCTAATGTAATGTCTGAAGACGATGTACTTATAGAAGAAGGTGCTCGTCAAACACCGTTACGAAAAGCTAAGATGGATATGCTTATGCAAGATCCAGAAGCTCTAGGTACTTCTATTGCTCGTCGTATTATTCGTAATAGAGATATGATAGATCTTAGTAGATGCCCTGACTATCTCAAAGAAGAAATATTAGAAGCTTTCAGTAAACCTGCTAGAGGTAGTGTAAATAGGTTAATGACTCTGTTTACTAAGAATCAAATGAAACTTCTACTAGAATCTTTACAGGATTTTGAAATAAGATAAATACCTTGGATCCAAAATACTAATTAAGAAGGAGACTCCAAAATGGTATATATCAAACCGTCTATCGATGACAGTGATATCAACGCTGTATACAGAGATGGTCAACGAAAGCAAACTGCTATTAGTGGTACTCATTATCCTTCAGCATCTGCTGTAATGACAGAAGCTGGTTATGGAGTAAGATATAGAGTAGTCGGTGATTCAGATGGTGCTGACAATGCTAAATTCGATGTAGAAATTCTAGATGCATATCCAGCTAGAAAGCTATTGTCAATCGGTGACCCAGATGATACATTAGGTGGTGGTGCAATAGATTCTGAACATGGAATTCAATATGATTCCGATACTGAATCTCTTACAGCTACGACAAACGAGTACACTCGATTTAGTCTTACCTAATTATGTCTAAAGCAGTTTTTACATTTGGTAGGATGAACCCCCCTACTATAGGACATGAAAAACTGGTTAATAAAGTGAGAGCGGTCGCTAGAGCTCATAGAGGTGACCCTCTCATTTACTTATCTCATACACATAAACTTCCTAAAGACCCTTTAGAATATAGCTATAAATCTAAAATAGCCAAAAAAGCTTTCGGTAATATAGTTAAAATTACTAGAGCTAATACTATAATAAAGGTGCTTCAAGAACTAGAAAAAAAGTATAAAGAAGTTGTTTTAGTTGTGGGTTCAGATAGAGTAACTGATATGAGAGAATTAATAACCGCATATAACGGCAAAGATTATACTTTTGATACAATTAAGGTTGTATCAGCTGGTGAGCGTGACCTTGATGCTGTTGACGAAAAAGAGACTGACAAGAAAAAAGTTAGAACAGTTTCAGGAATGTCAGCTTCAGCGATGAGAGCTCTAGCAGCAGCAGAGCAATTAGATGATTATACTGAAGGAGGTTCAAAGTATATAGGTTTTAGATCTGGACTTCCTAAAATGCTGCAAAGAGATGCAGAAAATATTATGAAACAAGTAAGAAAAGGATTAAATTATGAACAATATCAAGCCCAGGGACATGCAAGTCTTCGAGATTCTATCGGAGATTAGTAAGCTAAAAAGCGACGAATTAAAAGTCAAAACTTTCAAAGAAAAATATTATGACCATACTCCTCTTCATAGAATTTTGAAGATGAATTATTGTGATACTATTATTCCTATGCTTCCAGAAGGAACTCCTCCATTTAATAGAAATGATCAATCAGATGGTCCTAATCATGCTTCTTTATGGGAGTATATTCGTATTTTTCCGGTTATTGTAAGATCAGCTCAATCTGTTAAAATGCGTCCTCTACAAATTGAGAGATCATTTATTGAAATGTTAGAAGCAGTTGATCCTAAGGAAGCAGAAGTCATTTGTTTAGCTAAAGATAAAGCTATTGAATCTGAATATAGGATAAACTTAGATATTGTTAAGTCAGCTTTTCCGGTTCTTAACATCGAAAATAATTCAAAAGAATCTGTTGTAGAAAAAACTAAAGAAGAACAAGCAGCAGAATATATTGAATTAGCTAAGCTTAGAAAAGCAGAAGCTAAAAAATTATACGATGAAGCAAAAGAACTTATTTCAGCAGCGGAAGAACTGACAAATGAAAATGCTTGAACAAACTAAATTTACTTATGATATTTCAAAGTTAAAACCTGTTATTCACGAGCAAGCCTTTGATCTACATTTTAATGGGATCTATAAAAAACATATTGAAAACTATAATAGAGGAGTAGGTGATTTCGCGTTTGATAAAGCTGGTGCTTATCTTCATAAATTATATTTTGATAACATAAGAGATTATAGAATTAATAATGATCCTTCTGGTAAAGCATTGCAGGTTATGGAATTAAGATATGGTTCTTATGATAGATTTTTAAATACTCTTATTGATAAGTCTAAGTCTATACAAGGTAATGGCTGGGTGTTTATGAATACAAGTGGTTATATAAATTTAATTCCTAATAATAGAATAGTTGATAATATAGCATTAATTATTGATTGCTGGGAACATGCTTATATGTTTAATTTTGGAAATGATATTGAAAACTATATTAACCGTACTCTATCAATAGTTAACTGGGATGAAGTTAGTAGACGTATAGAGTTTGGAAACAAAGCTAAGATATAAATATAGTATGCTAAGTTTTATGGAATACATATCTGAAGCAGCTGATTCAGCTCAAAATCTGCATATGACTCATGCAGATGAAGATATATTCGAAAGAGGAGATACAGGAGCTCAAGCTGCAATTGATTTTCTAAAAGACTTTGCTGAAACTGTTGGAACAAACGAAGCTAATTTAACTGTTAAATGGGACGGAGCTCCAGCTTTATTTGCAGGATATGATCCTAGTGATAATAAATTTTTTGTAGGTACAAAATCAGTATTTGCTAAAAATCCAAAACTATATAAAACTCAAAAAGATATTACTGATAATGAAAAAGGCGGAAAGGCGCAAAAACTTAAAGTTGCTTTGAAAGAGTTACCAAGCGTTGGAATTCCAAAAGGTACAGTTCTACAAGGAGATATGTTATTTACTAAAGGGGATCAGAAATATGAAACTATCGATGGTGTTAGATATCTTACCGTACATCCCAATACAATTGTATATGCTTGGCCTTCCAATAGTGATGTTGCAAAGCGTATTCGGAATGCCAATATTGGTATTATTTGGCATACCTCCTATAGCGGTAGAGGTGACCTTTCTACTTACTCTGCTACTTTTGGTGTTGATGTCTCTAAGCTTAAAACTACAAGAAATGTATTCATGGATGATGCATACTTCAAAGGAGCAAATATAGGCTTAGATGATAATGAACATAGATCTTTGATGAGTCATATATCTAAAGCTGAAAGATATATAGGTAATTTTGATGATATAGTCACAGTAATGAATACTATTCCTTCTTCTGCAGCAGGAGCTAATGTTAAGACATTTATTAATAGTAAAATTAGAGCTGGACAGCTACCTAATCCTAGATCAGCAGCTAATGAATACTTAGATTATCTTAAAACCTATTGGGAAGATAAAGTAATATCTAAAGTAAAATCAGAAACAGCTATTAATACAAAAAAAGCAGCGTTAAAACAACTATTAGATGATCTTAAAAATATCATGCCTACTTTAGTTAAAGCTTTTCAATATGTAGATGAAATTACTCAGGCAAAAATGATTGCAATCAATAAGCTTAATATGATAAATAATCAAAAGACATTTGTTCTTACAAACGACGGATTCAAAGTTACAGAACCAGAAGGGTATGTAGCTATTAACACAGAGAAAGGTGAGGCAGTTAAATTTGTAGATAGATTAAACTTCTCTCATTTTAACTTCTCATCGGAATATATTAAAGGCTGGCAACGATGACAGATTTTTACGCAAACTACATTTCAAAAACTACATTTGATCCAGAAACTCATTCTGTTAGATCAAAAATGGAAGAAGCAGCTACGGATATGAAAAAGAAGCCTGCTTCTAAAACTCCTAAACTAGAAGTTGAACCAACAGTGATTCCTGAAAAGAAACATATTGAAAAGGAAGAGCTTCATGGTGATCAGCATAAGTTAGATCATAATAAAGATATGAAGATTGATGCTGCTGATATGAAAATGGTTCGTAAAAAAGGAGCAGTTAAAAATCATCCCGCAGAAGATACTACAGACGAAGCAATGGTTATTCGTTCTAAAAAGTCTTCAGCAAAATTAAGAAGAGATGCTGAATCAAGACCAATGGGTGTAAGAGAAGATGATGAAGAGTTAGAAGAAGCTACATTTAGAGTTTCTATTTCAGGTCTTCCTACAATGCATGTAAGTGGCTCATCTGCAGGAGAAATTAAAACATCGTTGCGTAAGATGTTAAAAGATCCTAAAGCTCTAGGTAACATTGAAAAGATTACTCCGTCAGAAAAGAAATCAGATCTCAGAGCTAAGATGTCTGAAGATCAAACTGTAGCTGATTATCTTAAAAAAGGTGGAAAAATTACAAAACTTCCAGCAGGTAAAGCTCAGGGTGCTCATGGCGACTCTAAAATGGCTAGTGGTATTGCAGGTCAACTTAGTACAGCTGATACAAGTAGATTTAAGACAAAGAAAAAAGTTAAATCTATGGAAGATGTAGAGCAAGTTGCTGAGCTAGATAAAAAGACAATGGGTTCTTATATCAAAAAAGCAACTCATGATGTAGATAATAGATCATTTACACAAGGAATGAGATCTAATAATAAAGATTATACTTCAGCAGATGCTAGTAATAATAGAAATATTAGAAATAGAAGAGCTGGTATTGCTAGAGCAGCAAATAAAATGTCAGAAAAGTTCGCTAATCCAGCACAACAAGCAGCAGCTATGGCAGCCATTAAAGCTAAGCCAGGCTACTACAAAAAACCAAAAGAAGAGTCTTATAGTCATGCTGGTACTAGTTTTAGTATGAAAGCAATGTCTAAAATGAAACCACAAGAAAAAGAAAAACCCAAAAAAGAATCTGTAAATGTTGAAGAAAAAGACACTCATGTAACTAAGGACGGCCGTACAGTTAAGAAAGGTCTTTGGTATTATATGAATAAGCGTAAAAAAGCTGGCACAAGTAGACCAGCAAGCGCTGGTACAGTTTCACCTGAAGCTATGAGAAAATCACAATCTGATAATTAAAAAAAATTAAACTTTTTTCCAAGGGCCTTGAAATCATTGAATTTTCAGGGCCCTTTTTTAGTTGATTTCTTCTCAAAAAGTGTATATAATATATGTATAGAATGAGAAATGAGGAGAATATTATGAAGTTTTCAGTTCACCAGATGATTCCAGCACATCGCAAGTACTTAGCTGAGCATAAGTCTGACGAGTATTTTCAGGTTTCGTTTTACGGTAATGTTTCCCCGTCATTGTTTCTTGCTCATTATAGCAAGGTTTGCGAGATTGTTGCAGAAGATCTTAATGAAGTATTTGAGATTGGTAACATTGGTCCTGAAGATAAGATTACTCGTTTAGATCGTATGCATTCAATCAGTGTAGGCGATGCTATTAGAGTAGAAGAAGGTCCTGAAATGGGTTATATCTATATTGTTAAGCCTGCTGGTTTTGAACGTTTTAGCAGCGAGAAGGAAGTAGCATAATGGAAAAGAGTTTGTATGCAATGTGTGAATTTACTGATGATGTTGTCAGAGTGATTAGATATCTAGGTATGCTTAATTACCTTGTTGAGTATCCTGATGGAGAAACTCAAGTTGCTCATGAGTCTACTTTAGATTTTGATTGGTTAGATGCTAGAGAAGGAAGAATTGCAAATGACTAGATTAGTTAACGTTCTTAAGGTAGGTGATCCTGTTATTACTCGTTTTGGTCATACTACTGTAACTAAGATTGAGTTGTGTGAGAAACGAGACGATAAGTATGGCATCAAGATGAATAGAGTGTTTTACTCAGATGTCGATCGCTGTGTTGTAGATACTGCTGATGGTCATTGGCAGTATGGTCATCAGTTAGACTTTATTACTATATAGGAGAATAGTTATGTGGATGGAAAAAACTTGTGGTGATCTCGAAAATATTGTTGATCAGCTTAACGAGCGTGTACCTTTCAAAGGCGAATGCAAGAAGAGATATACTAAGAATAAAAAGCTTGATCGTTTTCGTCGTGCTCAGAATGTAGTTCATGATATCTTTAACAACGGTCTGATAAATCGTTATCGTGAGCTTCGTGTTCTTGATAGAGATCTACGTATTCACCACTTACCTATTCATTCTAATCAAGAAGGAAAGTGGGACATAATTGAGAAACGCATTGCTCCTCATTTTCGTGAGATTGTTATGGATGCTGTTCTTGAGCAATTCGGTAAGGATGTGTGGATGCAGGTAATGCATAATCGTTCAAGTTCTATTATTAACAAAGCTATTGCTGAAGGAAGAGTAAAATGATTGTTTGTTTAGATATTGTTGGAGTTGAAAATGAAGAACAAGGTTTACTTATCAGAGATGTCATCGAGCAGTCCTTGGATACCCTTATGCCAAGGCGTCGCTCTCCTATTTTTATCGATTGTCATATTGCTTTAGATGAAGATATGGGTAATGCAGAAGCTATGATACATCAAGAAGCAGATGATACTTTCTTTCTTGCTTTATCTCAATCAGCTTTAGAAGGTCCTACTGATGATCTTGTAACTCTTCTTATTCATGAGATGGTTCATGTTCGTCAATATATTCGTAAACAAATTACGAATAATCCTTATAATAATTTCGAAGAATATATCAAGTTACCTTATGAGCAAGAAGCTTATAGACTTCAAGAGGAGATGTTAGATGAGATCAAAGCGAAAGTCTTTAACGATTAATCAGCAGAAAGCTAAGGACGATCATGATAAGTGGTTACGTAAACGAGGTGTTCATCCAGATCAGCTTAGAGCTGTATTACCTCATAACGCTAAGGGTAAACGCTTAGGAGTTCATGCATTACCTGACTATAAGGCTCATCAAGGCGAACGTACTGTTCAGACTTCTGATAGGGTTGTAGGTTCTACTGCTAAGAAAGAATCTAATACTTATACGGGAGACTTTATTGTAGGTATTGCTACTATGCATAAGTCTAACTTTGTACCTGTTACTCGAGATCAGGATGGCAAAGATTATGCTACTATGAGGCGTAACTAATGAGTGAAGATGATCAGGTTACCTTAAATTTAGGTAACGGAATGAGTAGCAGCTCTATGTCTGCTGCTCGTTCTTTATTTGACGAAATTGTGAACATTAACACAAAAATATCTATAATGAAACAGCAAGGTGTTGAAAGTGAAGAACTTTCTGATCTGCGTTCAGTAAGAAAATATATGAAAGATAGAATAGAATTTTATGTTAATGGTGGTTGTGTATGAATGTATTTTGTCTCGATAGAGACCCTATGAAAGCTGCACATATGATGTGCGATAAACATGTAGTTAAGATGATAGTAGAGACTTGTCAGATTCTATCTGCAGTTCTAGATAACAACTACACTACTAAAGAGGATATTAAACCTTCTGTGCAACTAGGTACAGCAGGATATCCTCCTGCTCATGTAAAGCATCCTTCTACTATGTGGGCTATGGAAGCTAAAGGTAACTATAAATGGCTAGTTAAACATCTAAGAGGTTTATGTATAGAATATTCTAGACGCTATAATAAAACTCATAGTATGGAAGGTCAGCTTATGATCTTCGAAGGTCAGTTACCTCATCTTTCTTTTGCTAAAGAACGAAAAACTGAGTTTGTTCAAGCTATAACAGATAAAAGATGGCACCGTAAAGACCCTATCGAAGCTTATAGAGTGTACTATAACATGGAGAAGTTTACGTTTGCTAAATGGAAACTAGGTAATGTACCTGATTGGTATACAGGTGCACCTCAATATATTGTAGAATTGGAGAAGAAATATGCCGCACTTATCAACGAAGACTTACGGCCACGAAAACGGACTAAGTTGCGCGTTTAGACAGCCTAATGCTACTCACTCTCATTGTTCTCGCATTCATGGTTATGCTTTATCGTTTAAGTTTACTTTTGGTTGTAGAGAGCTAGATGATAAAAACTGGGCTGTAGATTTTGGTAGTCTTAAGAAGTTAAAAGAATGGTTAGAAGATAACTTCGATCATACTCTAGCTGTTGATTATGCTGATCCTATGAAAGAAACTTTACAAGATCTAGCTCGATATGATATAGTAAAGATTAGGTTGTTCGACGGTGTAGGGTGTGAAAAGTTTGCTGAACATGCTTTTTGTTATGCTGATAGACTTATTGATGAAATGACGGATGGAAGATGCTTTGTTGAATCCTGTGAGGTAAGTGAGCATGGTGCTAATAGCGCTATCTATACACCTTACCATGTAAAGAGAGAAAGATTTGTCGGATAAGATAATTAGACTAACTGAGCTCTTAGATCATAAGCTTAGAAAAGAAAAAGAGTTAGCTTATTATAGAGAGCAGTTGTTAGAGATACAAGATAAAATTGTAACTATGCAAAAAGATTTAGATTTAACTAAACTTATAATAGAAATTATTCAAGCTGAAAAAGTAGTAGATATAGAACAAAAAGTAAGAGATGCAATTCCAGTCTTAGGAGTAAATGATAAAGAACTATAAATGTATTTTACTTATAATAATATAAATGGTGAGATAAATGACTGAAAAGAAATATTACTACTCAGAGATCTTTAACTCTATTCAGGGTGAAGGTACTTATACTGGTGTGCATACTTTATGGCTAAGATACTTTTTGTGTAACTTACAATGTGATGGATTTGGTCAGATAGATCCTACTAACCCTGATACTTATGAATTACCTTATGATGACTTTGATGCTATGTCTGTTAACAGAGTAGAAGATCTTCCTGTTTGGTCTAAAGGGTGTGATAGCTCTTATACCTGGTCTAAAAAGTTTAAGCATCTTATGGGTCAAAAGACAGCTAAAGATATTGCTAGAGAAATAGTTATGGCTAATATGAATGAGCATAACTTAGCGGGAAGCTTCCTACATCCAGTAAGCAATCAACGTTCACATATGTGCTTTACTGGAGGTGAACCTCTTATGAAGCATGCTCAAAAATGTTCTATAGATATTTTACAATTTTTTATCGATACAGAAAATATTCCAGGTAGTACTACTTTCGAAACTAATGGTACTCAGAAGTTAACTGATGAGTTTAAAGACTGGTGGGCTACAAGCGGAGAAGATTTAGAGTTATTTTTCTCTCTTAGTCCTAAGCTATGGACAGTTGCAGGTGAAAAGAGAGAAAAAGCTATCAAACCTGAATTTGTAGCTGAATATAGAGAATTATCCGATAGAGGTCATCTTAAGTTTGTTCTAGGTTCAGAAAAAAGACAATGGGATGAACTTGATGAAGTAATTAAGCTATTCAGAGATGAAGGAGTAGATTACCCTGTCTTTATTATGCCTGTAGGTGCTAGAGAAGAAGAGCAAACTGCTACTGCAGGAGAGGTAGCTAAAATGGCTTTCGATAGAGGTTATAATGTCTCTGGTCGTATGCATGTATATTTGTTTGGTAATGCTATAGGAACGTAAGATGGGTAAGTGGATATTTTTGGCTTTAATTTTTATCTGGTATTTTGGTTTTGTAGCTACTTTTGCTTTCGGTCAAACTAATCAAGATTGTACCTATGTTAATAAAATAGAGCATGGATTAGACGGAGAAATAATTAGCTCAACTCAAGAATATATTTGCAAAACTCCTCCTAAAGTTATAGAGATTCACACATACCCTAATAAAAAAGCTCATGATGTAATGCAAACTCCCGTATATGGTTTAACTTTAGATTCATACGAAAATCCTACTCAAGTTCTTTATAATATGAATACGGAAATACAAATGAATAGAGCTATTACTCAAAGTAATTTACGATTTATTACTACGTTTGGTAATTTTTTGTCAATGTTTAATTAAGAGGTGTAAAATGAGAAACATTGCATATATCGCAGCAGGTACTCTAGTACTTGGTGCTTGTTCGTCTAACGATACTGCTGAGTTAATGATCGAAGATCCTATTAAGTATAATACTGAAAAGGTAGAGAATCAGATTGATGAGATTCCTAGCTGGTATCTTGAGCATCCTAAGACTGAAGAGATTATCTTCTCGTCAGGTACTGCTGTAACTCCTGATATGCAATTGTCTATGGATATTGCTATTCTAAATGCTAAGACTACGTTAGCAGATAGAATTAATGGTCGTTTGTCATCTAAGACTAAGAACTTTGTTCAACGTATTGGGTCAAATGATCTAGATGCAGCTGTTGCTATGGATATTCAGAGAGTAACTACTAATCTTATTGCTGATGTAGATGTTGCTGGCTATGCAGTAGATAAGTCAGAGATTATTCAAGACGGTCCTCAGTATAGAGCATACGTTCTGCTAGCATACTCTGACAAAGAAGCTAATAAGATTCTAGTTAATCGTCTTCGAAAAGATAAAATGCTTTTAGATAAACTTTCTGCTACTAATGCTTATAAAGATCTAGAAGATAGCGTTGCTGCTAAGAAAGAAAAAGATCTCGATGAGATGGAATTAATAGTAAAGGGTTTAAGTAATTGAAGGTATCTGATAGAATAAATGAATGGATGCGCAAAGACGGTAAACGTTTTTGGGCAGGAGATAATATCTCCGAATATATGACTGATAAGACTAAAGACGCTCTAATAGATGAGGCTACTGTTGCATTCGAAGGTGTACTCGATGCTCTCCTCATCGATAGAGAGAATGATCCTAATTCTCATGGTACAGCTAGAAGGTTAGCTAAAATGTACTATAATGAGATTATGGCAGGAAGATATGATCCAATGCCTAAAGCTACTGCATTTCCTAATGACGGAGATGATAGATATGAAGGTATGTTAGTTGTAAGATCTGAGTTAAAATCTATGTGCTCACATCATCATCAGCCAGTAGCAGGTATAGCATATATAGGTATTATCCCCGGAGATAAAGTTATTGGACTGTCTAAATATACTAGAATAGCTCAATGGTGTGCACGAAGAGGTACCTTGCAAGAAGAGCTTTGCAATGATATAGCCAGAGAGATTCAGAAAGCTACTGAAAGTGAAAACGTAGCTGTATATATTCAAGCAACGCATGGTTGTTGTGAGAATAGAGGTATAGGAGCTCATAGTTCTTTAACTCAAACTGCGGTCCTAAAAGGACATTTTCTAGATGATAATATGACTACGAAGAAAGAGTTCTTCGATCATATTAACCTTCAACAACAATTTGCACCAAAATAAGGAGAATAAAATGTTGAAAGAATGGTTCAATTTACAGGATGTGAATAGAGAGCTTCTAATGAAGCTTGTAGCTTTACATCTAGTAATTATTGCTGCATCGAATTATATCGTGCAGTTTAGTGGCACAATCTTTGGTTATCACTTTACGTGGGCTATGTTTGTGTTCCCTCTAGTTGTTATTGCTACAGACTTGACTGTACGATTAACAAATAAGTATCAAGCTAGATCTGTAGTAGCTCTAGCATTTCCTCCAGCAATCATTATTAGCGCAATGCTAGCTGATTGGCGTATTGGTTTTGCTAGCGCATTTGCATATCTTATTGGTCAGTTGTTTGACGTATCAGTCTTTCAACGTATTAGAGAAAAATTTACTGAAATGTGGTGGGTAGCTCCTGCTATCTCTACTGTAGTAGCTAATGTAGTAGATACTTATCTATTCTTCTGGGCTGCATTTAGTAATCATGCAACTAATGAATTTATGGCTGCTAATTGGCTAGAAATTGCTACAGTCGATGTATTCTTTAAGATTGCTACCTCTCTAGTATTGTTCTTACCTATCTATGGTGTGCTTTTGTCATACCTTAAGAGTAGAATGAACGTAACTTCAGCAGGTTAAACTTTATAATAGAGAGAGCATACAAGCTCTCTCTTTTTTTTTCGAGGTAAATATGAAAATAGCGCATGAAGCTCCTTTAAGTATCTTTGATAAGGTACAACAACTTACTGACTATGATTATTTTCTAGTTCATCTATTTGAAGAAAATATAGCTTATCTTGAAAAAGCTTATGAATGTGTTGGTAATGGAAGAGAGACTATTTTAGATAATTCTATATTTGAGCTAGGAACAGCTTGGGATGCAGAAAGATTTGCATACTGGGTTGAAAAGATGAAACCTACTTATTATATTATACCTGATGTTTTAGATGATAGCGCAGGTACTCTAGATTCGTTTGAGAAGTTTACTGAACAATATAAAGATCTGCCTGGTAAGACTATAGCTGTTGCTCAAGGTAGTAGCTACGACGACTTAGTTAAATGTTATAATTATCTTGCATATGATAATAGAGTTCATAAAATAGCTTTATCGTTTAATCATCCTTTCTTTCAAGACTATGAAGGTCAAAATAAGTATGAAAAGATGTTAAATGGCAGACAAGATACCTTACGTAAGATGGTAGAAGAAGATGTTATCAATACAAATAAACATCATCATCTACTAGGTTGTGGTTTACCGCAAGAGTTTAAAGAGTATAGAAAGTATCCATGGATAGATAGTTTAGATACCTCTAATCCGGTGATACATGGTATGAAAGGTATATGGTACGATGCTCAAGGATTGCAAAATAAAGAATCAGTAAAACTATATACTCTGATTAACGAAGATGTAAATGATCGCTGGGGAGAGATAGAGTATAATATTAAGACATTTAGGAGTTATTGTCGATGAAGTGGATAGCATTGTTCTCTCAAACAGGAACTGAAATTAGAGATCTGTCTGAAAAATTAGGCAGATCTCCTGATCTTATCTATACTAATAATAGATCTAACGATATATGGCAAAGAGTGTTGCATGAAGTTGACTCTCAAGTACTAGTATTCAACCATATAGATATTATGAATAGAATTAAGAATTATCAAAAAGATGCTCTTATTACTTTGCATGGTTATCTTAGAATTATACCTGAAGATGTATGCAGAGAATGTAATATTGTAAACGGTCATCCAGGTCTAATTACGGAATATCCTTGGATGAAAGGTAAAGACCCTCAAGAAAAAATAGAACCTTGGATGGCATGGATTGGTTCTGTAGTTCATAAAGTAGCACCTGAAGTAGATGCTGGTCAGGTTCTTACTGAAGATAGAATAGCACTAAAGGAAGCAGAAACATTCAAGGGTAATTACTATAATATGTTAAGAATTACTAGCTTGAATGCATGGGAGAAATATTTTGAAGAGTATCAGACCTAATCACTATCGTGCTGAACGCATGGTAGAATTTGAGTGTATTAAAGTTATTGAAGCGTTGTGTGATGATCATCAGAATGATGTATATACTGACTATAATCGTTATCAGGCGTTTAAGTATCTATGGCGTCTAGGTAAGAAAGATGATGTATTGCAAGAGTTGTATAAAGCAGCTACGTTTATTAATTTTGCTATTGAGAAACTAGAGAAGGATAGAGGCATTGCAAATGAACAAGATTGAAGATATTGCTAGTCAGCATTTAGGACGTACTTCTGACGGAGGTACTATGACTCGTTATGAAACTCCGGATGCTGTAGATAGCAGCTTACTGGTAGGTATACCTCGTCATTTGAATAGAGAGGCTTATGAGATTACAGATAAAGACTTTATCGGGAGTGATACTTGGCATGCTTATGAAGTGTCTTTTCTTCTATCAAGCGGATATCCGGTATCTGGTGTAGTAAAGTATGTTTATGAATCTGATACTCCTAATATTGTAGAGTCTAAATCGATTAAGCTATATCTTAACTCTTATAATATGGCTGTAATGGGTAATGATATAAAGACAGCTACTCAGAAAGCTATTGAGATGATGGAAAGAGATCTTACTCAATGTATTGGTGGTAGAGTACAAGCACAGTTTCATAGTAAAGCATTTGGAGATCCTGTTTCTGAATCATATATTAAGCTAGAAGATGTCGTAGATGTATCTGAAGTATCGTTTGATAGATATAATGAAGATCCTGATATTTTAGAAATCATAGAAGTAGAAGATAGAGAGGTTACTAAGTATACTACCAATGCTCTTCGTTCTAACTGTCGTGTAACTAACCAACCCGACTGGGGTGATATCTATATCTATATAGAGGGTGATAGTACTGTTACTCCTGAATCGTTACTGCAGTATATTGTTAGTATGAGAAGAGAGAATCATTTTCACGAAGAAATTTGTGAATGTGTAATTAAACGACTAATGGTACTTATGCCTAAATGTGATATTGCAGTAGCTTGTCTCTATACTCGTAGAGGTGGGATTGATATTAATCCAGTTAGAGGTACAGGACCTTTAGCTCTTATGAGATCTGGCTTTAGTGATCTACAAAGTGTAGAACAAGCTCCTATGAAGACTGCGAGACAGTAATGATGCAAGAAAGACATACAGCATATATTAAGAGGAGATTTGCTCAGATGGAAAAACTAGATCAAATGATGGGTAGATTACCTATTACAGATAAAAAAGTTATTGTAACTCATAGTGGTGGTATGGATAGTGCTACTGCAGTTATTCTATGTGCTAAGATGTATGGTGCCGAAAATGTTATCTCTCTAGGATATTTCTACGGTCAGAAGCAGAGTGTAGAATTAGACTATGCAGAGCGTTTATGCGCAGAGTTAGGGGTAACTAGACAGGTTATAGATCTAGGTATCTTAGGTCATATTGTAAAAAATGTATCAGCTAATATTGCAGGTACAGATGTAGAGATGCCTACTATAAAAGATATTCTAGGTAATCCTCAACCTCCTACTTATGTGCCTTATCGTAATATGATTATGTTTTCGCTTACTGCTGCTTTTGCTGAAGCTAATGCTGCTTCTCATATTGTATGTGGTTTGCAAGTACATGATGAGTATAGTTATTGGGATACTACTCAGAAGTTTGTAGATGGATTGAATAATATCTACGATCAGAATAGATCTTGGCCTCTTACTTTGATTGCTCCTTTTGCTGATCTGTCTAAGACAGAAGAGATTAGTTTGCTAGAAGAGATGGATAGTACACATTTACTTAAGCATACTCTAACATGCTATGATCCTATTACTAAGGATGGTCATGGTATTGCTTGTGGTAAGTGTCCTTCTTGTTCAGAACGCATTCAAGCGTTTATGAATAAAGGTATGAAAGATCCTATTGAGTATGCTATCGATATTCCATGGAGTAACTAATGTGTGCTATCTTTGGTTCATGGGATAAAGATAAGTTTTATGAGCTAGCTAAACTTAATAGTTATAGAGGTTCTCATAGTTATTCTATAGCTTATTATGATAGAAAGAAAGTAGCTCTTCTTACTCAGGGGTTTGGTGAATTTCCAGAAGTAGATCTAGATAAAAATTATTATTATATAGGTCATGTACAAGCTCCTACTACTGATAGTAAAGATGAATCGTCTATTCATCCTGCTAATGATATGGGAGACTATCTATGGCATAACGGTATAATAAAAGATTATCAAATAAAAGTATGGCAGAATGCTTGGGATAAAGATTGGACCTGGGATACTAAATGGTTATTGCATCTTATCAATGCAGGAGACATAGAAGGTACTCTATCTGAAGCTGATGGGTCCTTTGCTTGTTTATGGTATGGTAAATATAATCCTTCCATTTATCTCTTTAGAAACGATAACTGTCCTATGTTTATTAACGGTCATGACTTCTCTTCTACTAAGTTTGATGGCGCAGAAAGTATAGAAAGCGGTCAGTTCTATTCTTATAATATGAAAGACGGGTGGGTAAAAGATAGAAGAACTTTTAAGACGAAAAATAAATTTTATTGGAGTGCTGGATGAAAGATAGAATTAAGAAATACTACTGGGCATTTCGTCAGTGGTGGTTTGAACATGATAGTATAGAGTTAGTATTATTTGCTAGTATATTTGGTTTTACAGGCTGGATGGCTTATCATGCTATATTAGGTATTATAGGGAGATTTAGTTAATGAGTAATTTTACTAGAATAAAAGATTGGTCTGATGAAAGACTAATCACGTTTAACGAACCTGATCGAAATGGTTTTATCGCTATGATTGTAGAAGAGTGCGGTGAGTTCTTAGAAGCTAAGGATAATATAGATGGCAGAATAGATGCTATGGCTGATATGATTGTCTTCTGCTATGGTGAGATGGCTAAGTATGGTTATGATGGTGACAAAGTTATGGATGAGGTAATAAAAGAGATATCTTCTCGTACTGGTGCATATGACCCAGCTACTAAAAAATGGCAGAAAGATAAGTCAGATGAAGCTATGGCTAAGTGGTATCAAGCAGACTTTAGTAAGTGCAAATTGGATGAATGATAATCTAGATAAACAGCAGCAGCTTATGGTTATTACTATGGAAGAGTGTGCTGAGTTACAGGTAGCTTGCAGTAAGATACTTCGACAAGGAACTAAAGTAACTGAAGAAAAACTTAAAGAATTAACAGAAGAGCTTGGAGATGTTTATTGCATGATTCAACTTATGCATGAACATGGATTTGTTGAGTCTAAAGATCTTAATGAAAGAGTACAAGTCAAAAAACAAAAACTAGAGAAATGGAGTGATCTAGTTGGACGGTAGATATATTCAAGTTTATGAAAATACATTAGACCCTGAGTTCTGTAAAGAGCTAATAGATATGTTTGAGTCTAACACTCAGCTTTATAACAAAGTTGACAAAGCTGCTGTAGCAGGAGAAAAGACTTACTTTAATCAAATTAATATTACAGAAAATATGAACGACATTCAATCGTTTAAGAGTTATCATAATAAACTTGTAAGCGTTGGAAGAAAAATTGTAAGTGATTATATTAACATATTACCATCTCCTGTATACCCAACAAACTATACAAATACCTGGGAAAATTTTAGAATGAAGAGATATATGCCAGGAGGTTATGAAGGTTTTGGATTACATGGAGATGCTACTCATACAGGAACTATTAGTAGATGGTTAGCATTCTTCTGGTATCTAAATGACGTAGAAGAAGGAGGAACTACTACTTTTTTATATCATGAAGACGAAGTTATAGGATCTGTAGAAGCTAAACAAGGAAGATGTTTGGTATTTCCTCCGTTATGGACTTATCCTCACAAGGGCGATCCTCCCATGTCAGGACCAAAATATATAGTAGGATCATATTTACACATTGTAGGAGATGAAGATGGGAAAATCTAGATTTAGTTCTGATGAAGCTAAGATGGTAGGTACTGTATCTAATAAGCTGAAAGCTATGTCTGATAAGGAGAGACTCAAGAGACGTAGATTAAGACTTGAGCAAATGACTGAAGGTGAAAAGAAAATTATGCAAAAGTATGGTAAGAGCTGGGATACAGAATATAGAAGTACATTTTATGATTAGAGAAAGTTTGTAATGAGACTAAAAAAAGATCAAAAATTAGTAGAATTTAACTATAATAGAAATGAGAGTTCTGCTACAGTAACATATTGGTATAATGGTGCCTACAAAGACCCTTCATATATTAAGCATGTTAGTCTTGAAGAAGCTAACTCTCGTTATGATCAATTAGTTAAAGAAGGTTATAAAAATGCTATATAAAATTAGAAGCTGGCTTGGAAATGAGATTCATTTTAAGCTTTCTGATTGGGAAGTTAGTAAGGAAATCTCTACTCTTATTGTTACTATGATGGTATCATTTGCATCATCATTTTTTGTAGATAAGACTGCAGTAGTTATTCTTACTATGACAACTTATATTGGTCTCAGATATTTGCAGAGAGGAGCTCATCATGCTTAGTAGAAGAATTAAGGCTTTGCTTGCTTGGAAAGAAATAGCAGACGAACAAGGTAATAAATGGGCTTCTGACTTAGCTCATAAAAATATTATCTTACTACAGAAAAAACTTATTAGTGAAGAGAATAATACTAGTATACTATGAGCTACTTAGATACTATACAGATAATAAATGATATAGCGTTAGAAGTAAGAAACTTTGAACGCAGCAAAGACAATACTAAATGGAAATGGTCTTGTCTTGTCTGTGGTGATTCGAAGAAAGATCTAAGAAAGGCTAGATTCGGTGTCGCAAGAAAGCAAAATGAGTTTGTTTGTCATTGCTTTAATTGTGGCTATAGCAGTCATTTTACTTCCTACTTACGTGAGTATCATCCTAGTCTATGGTCTAAGCTTTCTGTGTCTCGGATAAAAACTGAGATGCCTTCTCTGTATAGTCAAGATGACATCATACAAAAGTTACCACCAGAGATACTCAAGCATATATTTTATAACGGTGATATAGAAAAACTAAAGCAAATCAAGTTAAATATATCAAAGAGTAGTCAAGAGAAATTGAGAAAAGCGTTTGTATAGTATATCCCGCGATGAGTTATTCGAAGCTCTAGAATGCAGTCAAAATATTATTGTAAGTGAAGTTAAAGTAGATCCTATCAAGTACTATGTAGTTGATAACGTCTTCAAAAATCCAGATAAGGCTGTAGCTGTACTAAAGAACTGGCCTGTTATTACTCCTCCTTCTTATACCTATACACCTGGAGGCAGACAATATTTTACTCCTATGGATCTTAAACCGTTGATGCTGTTCTATTCTGATGTAGCTAACTATATTACTAATAAGAATTTTAACCCTATCAATTTTATCACGTCATCAAACGTAGTACCGCCAGAACCAGATGTATGGGAAGGTTCTTGGCATCCTCATACAGATCATGATATGGTCTTTAACTTATGGTTATGTGATTGGACAGAAGGAACAGGTTTATTTACTTACAAAGATTGTTATGCTGATAGAGATTATGATGGTACTCCTGATCAGAAAGTCAATCATGATAAGATAGTCAAATGGCGTAACCCAGGAACATATGAAAATGATTATAAACATTATCATACTATTCCTTGCAAATATAACTCAGTAGCTATCTATGATGGTAAATTATTTCATGGTACTATTATGGGTGAAGGAACAGGAGACAGATATTCTCTGATATCATTTTATCATCAGGAGCAAAGCTATGCTTAAAGGACTACCATATGAGAGACAAAAATTTAGTCAGAATGGCGAAGATGGAATATTAGAATATCTTATTCAGTTTACAAACAAAAAGTCATTTCTTGAGATAGGCTGGGGAAACGGAACGGTAAATAACTGTAGAAATCTTCACGAGAGACATGGATTCTCTGGTACAGGAATAGATAGTTTACCTCAGAAGCATG
>CEPT01058270.1_pt1 | contig 27757 bp, 19 predicted proteins | sample 356221 | NCBI WGS metagenome assembly CEPT01 (sample SAMEA2620081, study PRJEB7988) | marine metagenome | isolation source: saline water (ENVO:00002010), including | reverse complement strand
CTGAAATATCTAACGGCATAAACTGTTTACCAACAAATCCTACTACCTTATTACTATTACTATAAGTGCCGGGATTGGATGAATTAATAACCGTGGCAGAAGAACCGCCGCCATAAGAGCTTTCTTCAAATCTAAGCCAATCCCACAGAGCTGAACTACTATTGCTATACACAGTAGAAGCTGTGACATCGCACGGGATTCCTCCGTTATAAATTTCAGAAACAGACTCAGCATGCAAGGGTGTTGTCCAGAATGTGTATTCATCAAAAGAAGCAGACAATCTTTCAGCGGATGAGCCCGCGTTGTTGAAGCCACCACCTATATTCATGTGAGCAGAACCAGTTACCTTAATCGTTGCAAAACTTCTGAAATTACTTTTAGAGCCATTAGAAAGGTTATACATTGGTCTAGCTGTTGTATATCGTGCAACTGATTGAGATATCCCATTGACGTACAGGTGAGCAGATGTTAATGCGCTAATAATTAAACCTTGATTAGCAGCTGTGTCATCGTGTGGTGCTTCGCCGTTTGCCGGGGTACCCCAGACTAATGCGTAATGATTCCACGAGCCTGATAAATCGTATGTTGCTGCAGGAAAATCCCACTCAAATGACATAACGCCACCATCGGCGCCGGCATTTTGTGTGTTAATTGAAAGTCTTATTCGGTGTCGGTGGTCCCCAGAGCCGGCTTTTAATTTTTCAAGCTTTATTTGTGACCGGGTGCTAGTTCCTAATCCAACTTGCCATATATTTTCTCTAGTTTCCGACAGCTGACCATGCCCATAAACTGCGTCAAATCTCAACCAACCGGTCCAGCTTAGACCAGAGCCACTAAATCCAGCTAGCAGCGCTGGAGCTGCTGTTATGGGCCCATCATCAGAGTGAGAACCAGTCAGCAATAACGTTGGATTTTGTGAACCACCAACACCTTCGTCATGCTGACCGAGAGAGTTAAGGAATCCACCATTTGCTAAGGCATCACCATATATTGGCACCAGTCTTTCTGTTCTCGTGATTTTTCGCAAATTGTTTCTGTGCGTTTTATGGAATCCGGGCAGCTGATCATATGATGTGCCCGGGCCATAGTTATCCGACAACTTGCTGGCATTAAAGATTGCTTGTATCTCTTCGGGTTCTAATATACGATTCCAAACTGCAGCGTCAGCCATGTTTCCTTCAAATGTTCTTGTACCATCGGAGCGATTTCCTATATAACAATCTGAACTATCTGAGCCGGCTGAAATACCGTTATAGTTGCCTACGGGCGTAGAAGTTTCAGTAACTGCTAATTTTTGTCCATCCACATATATTTCTGGATCGTTATTTACAGAGGACGCGTCATAAGTCAGAACGACATGATGCCACTTAGGGGTACCGGCAGGATCTGTTATTACACCGGCGTTGGTCGTCCTCCACGTACCACCAGTAGAAGAAAACGGTGCGTCAAACTGCACTCTATCGTTGGCATCTGTGTACAGCATTGGACCAGCTCCACTCGAGCCAGTTCCAAAATGGAAAATACGGCCATAGTTATTTCCGCCGTCACCGGCTTTATATATCCAGGCAGCAAGCGTCATTTTCTGAGTTGAACCATTGGCCGTATCGTTTCCAATTATGGCATCCCAAGTTGGCGCAGTGCCTATGTTTATTGCTGTTGTATCTCCAGGCTCAAATTTACATGAACCGGTTTGAATCCACTTTGAGGGGAATAGACCAGCGTTTGTTTCAAAATCCGGACGATCTACGGCGGCATCAAAGTCACCATTGCGTCCGTTTCCACTTTCATCGGTTGCATCGCCGGCAGAGCTAATATCAGCGTCCATTCGCCACCAACCTTGCAGGCCATACGAACTACGATAGATTCCACCGTCATACCCTACAAAGTCTTTGGTTAAGCTGTATACTTCTCTTTCAGAGTCTATGGGGTATATTAAACTGTCGCGACCAAATTTAGCGGTGTGTCGAGCATAGTGAGAGTTTAATCCATAATCTCTCTGATGTATATCTGACACTCTTATTCCCGCTGTGCCAACACCGTGTCTCTCCGAGACTGTTCCCTTTGGCCCTTGCCATGGTTTTATAACTGTCAGATCCGTATAATTTTTAGCTGCATATACACTATACTCATTTGATTTGAAATCTCTATATGCATTTCCATCTGTTAGCATACCGCCAGCAGGACTAAATCTAGTTGTTATAACACTTCTATTCTCAGTGCCAGAAATGTAGCTAATGTCATATTCTGGCATAAACTGAAAATGATTGTCAGTAGCATCAGTTGGGCCAGCTGGATCTCTAGGCACAGAACGCCTGTGGATATCTAAGAATGTTCTAGTTTGTGTGGATGATGTTGCGAGATTTTGGAATGTTTCTGGCGGTAATGCAGGCTGATTTTCTACAAAATTGCGCGGGTTCATGTCTGCGCCAAAAGTGTGAAGTATCTCATATTTGTGGCTAAAGTTACCAATCTCCGGTAACCCTGAGCCTGTTCCCATCTGGATGTTTCTTATATTAACAGGACGCTTTGCAATATGATCGCGATAATAAACTGCTTTTTGGGAAGCAGTCATTGGATAGGGGCGGGCACCAACATCATTTGCTTCTGGCCATGGATAGTCTGGGCCGGCCATACCTATTGCGCCGGAAACATCATGGAGAGTATCCGTACAATCTGCCTGCCTTTTTCCTAAAAGTATTTTCCATGCTTCTGGGCGAGATGTGTAATCATCCAAGCCATTATATAAAGTACCACCATGATTTTTACCGGCGCTCCTACTAACATTAAGACCAATGTGTCTTGATTGGTGACCACCAACAACTCTTTCAGTAAAGGGGCCTTGCATAGGCACTTCCATATCGTCACCATACACATCATTATGCAAGTTACTAAATGATATGCCGCCTGTCACTCTTTCGCGAATCATGTTATCGACACCACCGGAAACAGCGCCGCTCATAATATTAAACGGGAAAGCAAATTTGTTTTGATTTGCTGTATAGTTCATGCCTCCATCATAATCGCGACCTTGAACAACTTTTATATATCTCTTTCTCTTGGTTATTGGTGTTATACGTCGACTTTCAAGCGCTAAGACTGCTGACTCAATAGGTTCAAAGTCAGTTGTTTCCGCAAACAATACGTTTTGAGGCACAAATACTCCACCGCTAACATTAACAGGACCGGCTGGATATAGAGATGTATATGTGTAGTGTATGTTTTTGACTTGCTCAAAGTTTACACCACCCTTAATTGATCGATGTGTTGTAAAATCTTGAAGTGCTACAACACCATTAAGCTGACTGTCCAAAAGGGCGTTTTGTATGTACCTTGCACCTCCAGGTGTTTTGAATATTTTAGCTGAACCACTGAACGCAGGTCTCTGGTGGGCTTGGTTTCTGATAATAACTCGCGACTTGTCAACATTTACATCGTCCGAGGTTATTTCAAAATCACCTGTGCCTTGAGGGCCAGGTTGGGCTCTCTTGAGCCAGAAATTCTTGTGCTCCTTTGTTGGTCGTGGAGATGCCTCAACACCACCGAATAAGTAATGAAGATATGAAGCATATTTTTCCCAAAATCCTCTTGCGGAGGCAGCCGGGTCAGGAGGCTTAAACTCAAGTGTTGGGAACATTGTTTGATATTTATTTCTTTCAAGGACATGGCTTTCGATCAAGTTTAGTGTAGTGCCCTGGATATCAGATGAAGCTGGTATTAACTGAGTAATAATCGTAATCAACGCATCATCAAACCATTTGAAATACTCTATGTATTTTTCTGCTTCGCTAATTTCATTGAATTTTTCAAAGAATATCCTACGAAGGAAGTTCATTTCTTTGTATTCCATCCGATATCTATTAACCGGATCGCCAATCAAATTATTGAAATCTATGGCGCCAGCAAAGAAATCTAATATCTCTTCACTTAATGCAGCATTTAAACTTTTTTCTATTGAGAAAAGATGATTTGGTATTTCATCAATAGCATCATTATTTTCAAAAAGTTCATCTAGCTCTGTTTGAAGCTTAACCATATCAGAAGATATTGCATATTCTGGGTTGATGAACTTGAACTCATTAACCAACTTCTTTTCGACAACTTTGGAACTGTTTGGTAAGAAATTAGCACCCCTACCACCATGAACATACTCAGATATTTGAGCCGCCATTCCAGAGTATCCTCTTTGAATTGCGCCGGGTTGTTTATTAGCCACAGAACCAGAACTCAAATCATTGACCTGATAAAACTTTCCATCTCCATCGGAACCTGTAATGTCACCAAAATACCAGTTTAAGGCGAGAGAATGGAAATTATGCGAGTATGTGTTAAAGTTCGCTAATGGTGTTCCTGCAGAACCACTAGGTAAGAAGTCTGTGTATTCGTAAGTTTTTGATATTCCATAGTTTTCTCTATCATGTGTATGTTGCTTAAGAGTGCCATTATCAACATACTTGGTCCAATATTTTACGCCTCTAAATAAAACGTCACAACGATCTAAGTTGGAGCCAGTAATATTTTCGTTTCTAGCACCAATGTATACTCTTTTACTAGCGCGGAGTAATTTTTGTGCTATATTTTTTGTTATGGAAGCAGTAAGCTCAAAGCTATTGTTTATGCTTCCAAGTTTATTGTTGAATCCTCTAAATACAATCTCATATTTGTTTGGATTGTGTGCCGCTGATCTGACATCAGATCCGGATACTAAACCATTTGCAAATGGATATAGAAGGGGCCTAATCCCCACAGAAAGATTCCAATTCTCATCATTATATACACTTCTATAAACACTACTTGTTAAATTAAAGTTAAACGGGAACGGACTATTCGATGAAGTTAATTTGAAGTAAACATCCTTTGAAAATGCGGCTGGTCTTACAGCAAATACTTGAAAGTTTGCTTCATCAGAATCATATATTGTGGTACCAGGATGAGAAGCATCATCTACACTAGCACTGTGCATACCAAAAAGTGAAACTGTTTGGAATTCTCTATGCACATTATCAAAGTTTTTAACAAATCTGGGAAATGTAATTGAGGCTTCGACTGTTAAGCCTTGGTTATCTTCGTATCCTATATCTTGTGTACCTGATATGAACCCTCTGGTCACACTTGAATCGTAGTAGGGATCAACATCTTGATACACTACAGCATCTAAATGTGCCGGATCATTAAAGTTGATAAAAGAATTTCTTTTTTGAGTTTGCTTAAGATTGTTTTTTAGCAAATACGTTTGGTTTTTAGCATAAGTGTTAATGTAAACTAAGTTGTCGTCAATATTAAAACAACGGAAAACATTTCTTATTGAGCGCTCCGTTCCCTTTGATTTGAAAATCCCAGCTAAGTTGTTGTATAAATTTTGGTATATAAGATTTTTTGTTTCTTCTAGATCATTTTCAAAATGTTCTTTTTCAGTTCTGTTACCAAATTTTTCCATAACAGATGCATCAATAAACAATTCTGGTGTTTCTAATCCAAGAGACTGGGGAAGATGCTGGGAAAAGGGTAAAGGCTTGTATGAAGAGCTAGTATAAGTCGCGTGCCTAAACGAAGGTATTGCAGAAATTTGCAGGTATAACTTATCAAAATACGCACCAACAATATGAGACAATTTTTCTAAATCACTGGTGCCAGACTCTTCTGATTCTTCTACAATCCATGATGGAAGAAGATTTATAAACATAGAATTGTTTTGACTGTCGTGATTAGTACCTTCATTCAAAAGGTTATTTTTGAGAGAAACTACATCTGCATGAGTTGCATAAATAATTGGATCTTCATATTCTTTTGTGGCGGCACTAGCAGAAATAATAGCAGAGCCTGTGTTTCTAGATGTAGAACTATATCCGGTCCAAGTACCATTACAAATTCTACCGCCATAATCTAAGACTACGCTGTCTAGTGAGCTATTTGTGGTTATACCTTCATTGAATTTGTAATACAGCCCCAGCGTTGTGTTTGCAATATCTGTGTTGGCTCCGCCTCGCACTTGTGTGAACCAATTTCTGCCAATTTCTTGTGCGTCTCGCGCTATTTTCCAGAATCTAAACTCATCTATCGAGCCATTAAGTTTTCCGGCACCTACATGATATGCTATCTCTGTGGCGTTGCCGGCGGCGCCTGATGGTGCTGTCATCAGAGCACCTATTCGACCCATCATGTTTTTAGGATTAAGAGTGCCTAAAGATGCGGTTGTTGCAGTAGAATTAAAATCTCTTGCGTGGTTGAACTTTCCATCAACATATAATTTTACCCTGAACACAGAACCCGTGTTTTGTAATACAAAGGCATAATGTTTCCAATCAGAAAGTGTATCAAGATTGATATTTTCTCCAATAGGCTGGCTAGATATACCATTAGAGCCACTGTTTACAGAAATACGCCACGGAGTGCCGCTAGCTGCAGTGCCATCTAGATCAATCGTCAATCTACTGTAATGAGCACTGGAACTTACTTCGTTGTTCCACATGTCTAGGACGACTTGCTTTTGTGTCAATGAAGTGCTCAAGGAGCCAGTCTTAGCCCAAAATTCTACTGACACGCCTCGATCGAAGTCACTGTCCAAGTTGGAGACTCTACTACCTGATCCATAATTGGGTATTAATCCAGCATTTGTGTATATGTCTTCATCATAAATATTGCTGTATTGGAACTTGCTGTTTCTGTCATCAGGCGCAAGCTTTTTGATGTTTTGCGTCTCTGAAATTGTGTTTGGACCGCCTTTAAACTCGATATATTCTAAAGAATTTGGCTTTCCATATCCAAAGCTGCTGATCGATCCCTCAAGTGTACCCCAACCATTTGAAGACATAATGGCATAACCATTTGTCCTTGGATATTTTTTATCAAAAATGTATTTTTCAATATCAAGAGATTTGTTATAAAAACTGTTGATTTCGGCGTCTGAGCCGTCATAAGGGTAAAAATCTAATATTCTATCGATTGCACTATCATAGTAAAGACGCGCAGAACCAAACCTTGCAAATGTTTGCGGATCTGAATAATCTATTTGCGGTATGAATGTATTTTTCTTTTTTGCCAGTGCTTTAAAGTTATCTGCGGATTCTACATCTGAGAAAGCATCTTTCTGATTTGTTTCAGCCACATAATTTTTATTAAACAGGTCTTTAGTACTCATAATCTAAAACTCTAAACTTAAATATTTTACGTTGCTCAAGCCAAGAATCCATTTCGCTATCGTAAAAAGCAAACTTCATCCCATATTCATATCCAGGCTCTAGAGCAGACATATCAAAATCAACATAATTTCCAGAAACATCATAAGACATACCGGTCGCAAAATCACTTCCTGTGTTATGTGGCACAACTTCCAGAGCATCAAGTGTTCTAAAGATCCTATATGAGGCACTGACAATCGGTACATGATCTGGGGTTTCTTTTGCTTTTGTGTATATCGTGGGAGACCAGTTTTTGTTTCTGACATATAAACTGAATCTCGCTGTTTCATCTTTTCTATATGAATTTCTGAGGTTTGTTATATTGATAAAATAACTTGTTTTATTGGCTGCTGCTGCGGCAGTCGTTTTTATGGCCTGAATAGAGCCGGTAAAATATTCTTTTGTTGTAGCTAAGCTGTGTTCGCTTTGTAGCGTTCCACTGTGCCAGACATCGTACAGTGTCTTTATTGGTGTTGCAGCTGCTGTGATGGCCACAGAGCACGTGTAAATACCTGTAGAATGCCAGCCTCCTGTAATGCTTGTTGCACCATTGAACAATACTAGTCTCGAACCACTTGGCTCTGAGTTATCTGCAGAACCAGAATATAAACTAACCATAATTGAGCCGGTTTTTTCAATTCCAGGAATATTTGTCAATTTACCACGAACATAGTTGTAAAGATATAAAGTATTCATATTGTCTTCGCCCGGAGCCAATGAACTGCTGTATATAAAATCACCTCTATCATCGCGAGTTACCGAGTTCCACCGAGCTTCGATACACGGCTTTTTAAAGAAGTACTGCGTGCCGCGAGCAAAAAATCTTTTTGTGTAGTATGATTTTGTCGAACCACTTGGGTTATAAATCGAAGTTCGTGTTGAATCCGCAGGATCTGGTAGTCTGGGAGTCCTACTCGTCACCCCATTAAGTGCTCCTGAAATAAATGCTTCTTGGCTGGCTGTCAGTGCTACTCCAACTCCATAATTTGTGTATGTTCCAGCGATCCACTGTTCAACCAGTGGCGTAATATCCACTTCTAAATCTTCCAAGCCACTCGCAAGAGTTTGTTTAAAGATGTGCACCTCAGTGTTACAGTCTGCATTATTTATTGATTGTGTGTGATACGAACCACCAACAAGCAATGTGTCATTGATATCAGTCCAAAAGGCAGTATTGGATGCAGACATCCAGTTAGAACCCTCATTAGTATATGTAATGTCTTTATAGTTTTCAAGATCGAGACCTTCCCCTTCTTGCCAAGACTGGGAAACCGCATGTATGGTCATTTGTAAATTTCTAGGTACTGTTTTTGAAGTTTCAGCATTGAATAGTCTAAGATAAAAGCTAACATTACCAGATGCCGGCAGTGTTCCTGCAGTACGATCGGAGCTTATTTCCGGTATACCAAACTTAATTAAGATTCTTGAAAGTTCTTGTGAACCAGTAGCTTGTCTACCGTATATTGAAAAAACTTCAAGAACGTCGGCAAGACCCATATTGGCGCCTGTCGCTCTAGTTTGTAAATCTGTTTTATATGCATTTGCTATCGTATTGTCCGCATCCGCGTAATACTTTTTTATGCCCATTATATAATCTTCCCTACTATATCGGCGTCTGGATATTTCATCTCTAATATTGCATTCTTTGGAACCATTAGCATTGAACCATCCCCTGATATATTTTCGTTAATATTAATTGATGCATCAGAATATCTGCTTCCTGATTTTGAGTAGACTCGAACTCTAGAGACATCCAGCACCCCAACAACATCTTTTAAAGCTTTATAAACATCACTTATATAGAGAGATTCGCCAATAAAGTATGTTTTAGAAAAATGTTTTTTCAAAGCTTCAGTGCACCTGTCCAATACTTCAAATTTATCACTAGCTCTTTGTGGTCTAACAACAAATTCTACACTGAAATTCAGTATGTATGGATCCAAAATATCAATTGTGTCATTAATCATTCTATATTGATTTATCCAAGTTTTTAAATTATTCTTTATTGTTGAGTTTGATTTTACGAGTTTACCTGATGAATCTTCCGAAATAACATACATGTTCAAGTTTCTTTTTTGAGAGTCAGCATCTTTTTGTACTGAAACTCTCTTGATTGCCCCAAATTTTGGAGGCATTCTATATGCCACGTTTTCATAATCTGCTTGAGTAACTGCACGGTTCTGGGTCGGAAAGGTATCAAATATTCTTTGCTTAACTTCATTTGTTGATGGCATCGATACATTTCCAACAATTGGTTCTTCGTTTTCAACCTCCAACTGTTGTCGAACTTGTGATGTTTTAGTCACGTCCAAATCTTGTTCGTCGTTAAACTCAATTATTGAGTTTATAACAGAATTTACAGAACCAACCGCAACATTAGAGCTTAATGAATGAATGCTGCGGTATACAACTGTAAGTGTAGTGTTGGACGGTACAATGCCAAAACTTTCATTTTGCGACAACCTAGTTGGATCAAATGTTGAAGTATTTACATAAGATTTTCCAAACACATCAACTGCAACACTTTGGGGATTTGCAACTACTTCAGATTGATTAATTTTTCCGCTCCCAAACTGTAGACTGACTTGGTTTCTTGTAAACTCCGTTACAAATTTTCGAGATATTAAAAAAGGCTTTAAAATAGATGTAACATTGTCAGTGGCCGCTGTTGGGTTTGCTATCGGCAAGAAAATGGTATCTTGTGCTAAATAATCAACTTCGTAGTATTGGTTGCCATCACTATCAAATACTGAAATAATCTCAACAACGTTAGTAGCATTCATTGTCACTTTAAGAAATCTTTCGTAGTCTCCAACTTTTATTGATTCTTGTCCAAATTGACCTGAAACAACATTGCCGTATGCTTTAATAACATACCATGTTGGTGCGCCAGTTGTTGGATCAGTTCTCGCAACAACAGTTGTGTTTCGTGGATCTGCAAAATCTACATTCGCGGTGAGGATATAGCTGTTACGAGTGTCACCACCAAATGTTGTACCTCTCTTTACAATTGGTATGTAAGATCTGTCTGGGCCGATACCAGTTGCAGATGCAGGCACCATAATAAATAATGCAACTGAACCATATGTCGATGGCCTACCTTCAAACTTGTAACCTAGAGCGCGACCATGTCGAACCACATTGGAAAACTGATAGGCTGTATCCATAAAGGACTCGTTTACATTGTAATCCATATAAAATGATAGCTGATCCCCAACATAAGCCACAGCATCAAGCGTCATAGCTCCAAATGAACCTTCACTAAAGTCTTGGAATGAATCTGGATAAAACCTTTCTGCTATTTCTAGCAGATCATCTCTGATCGTTTCGAAATCCCTACTTGTATAGTCTATAGGCATTAAGTTCTTTTGTTCTTTTGACATTGTTTAAAAAATCCTTAATTTAAATAGTAAAGTGCAACAAATCACTTACTTCTAATATGGGAATTGAATATGCAATTCTTACTTCTAATACGTTCGAATCCAAGCTCATTTGATTAAATTCTATTTCGGCTATGGATACATTTGGCATATAGGTGCTAACTTGCTCAGTTATTTTTGTTTCTATCTTAGCAAATGTTGACGAAGTAAATTGTTCAAATAAATATTGCTTTAGACCAACACCATAAAGAGGCATCATTACTCTTTCACCTGGATTTGTTAGTAACAGCATCTTAAAATTTTGTTTCACCATGGTTTTTAAATTTTTGATCATTACAAAACCATCGGTTGAATCTCTCGTTAATGGTACTTTTACAGCTAAAGATGACATGTACTATCCCTACTCTTATAAGTATCTTGGTTTCATTTTTTACACATATTACCTTTTGCATCAAAAGGATTGCCCTTAAGGGATGGTTTTCTGAATGATGGTACTACCGCCATTCCCGGGTTGAGCGAGAATCTTGCCTTAAGGCTTGAGGCGAATTCTTTCCATGGAGGATCACCTGAGCCGGCTGGATCATCATCTCCAAATTTTCTATTTCTATATAATGGTTTGAATACAGATTTAATCCTAGATGATGACCTCCGAAGTAGTTTTTTATCCCACTGATCGAAAGAAATCGCCATGGTGAATAGACCAAACCAACCGCCGGAAGTACCTTCAGATCTTTCCCCTTCATATGCCCACCCTACCGTTCCTCCGCTAGTTGCTTCTGGGAACTCTAAACCGCCGGTGCTAGTTTTTGTTGGGGCGCCCATTTCAAGCCATGCTCCAGGTTTATTGGTGGCATCTGGATCGTGTTTTGCACCCTTCTCTCTGGTAACTTCGCCTATAGAATACAGTATTCCCATATCTGTATATATCGCAGTGGTTGCTAATGCTTTTTTCGCGTTAACAATATAACTGACGGCTAATTTGAACTCAGGCGTGTTTCTTAAAAGCTTGATAAGACACAACAGCATTGGGCTATTTGCCTCTAGTGCGTTGAATTCAGTAGTCATTGTATCCAGTGCATCAACTGTGACTGAGGTTATTTCTATTTTTGAGCCGCTTTCAAATGGGTGCATAACACCAAATTCAATACCATATTGAACACCTAGATTTCCTTTGATCCCAACTGGTTCTTTTGTTTCGGTGCCGCGAACATCCATCTCATCTGGAGGTACGTCGATATAAACTAATTCTAAATCTCCAGGATAATAATCAGATATAAGACCATTACCAGCGTTTCTGATCTCAGTCGCAGCTGCCACAGGGTCCATTTTTACACCATTGATGGACACAAATTTCTTAATATAAAAATTATTAGAGGTATCAAAAACACTATTTAGCGAATAAACATCACCTAGCGAAACAAACTCTTGCGTCTTAGGATCATCGTAGCCAACCACAACATTTCTTGAAAGTGGCACTAAAGTTTCGTGCCTACCAGAACTATGTCGAGGACCGGTCATATATTTAAAATTGCCATCCTCTTCTTCATGAATATGATACTCACCAGAATATGGAGTTCCATCCATTAATATGAATTCTTTTCCAGTTGTATAGTGATCAGTTAATCCATCACCTTTGCCAGGGTCAGGTAGACCAACAGCATCTTCTCTGTATTTTCCTGTTGGGGAGAAGTTCAAGTTTTCGGTACCCGTGCATAGATTCTTTAAGAAGAACTCTTCCATGTTTACGTGTATCGGACTAAACCCTACTCTCTCTAGGTTTGTCTGGAACAACTGTCCAACTGCTTTAAGCTGCTCGTTAACAAGCTCAATTAAGATAGTCTTTGCGTGTTTTTCAACTGATTGTACAGCTTCTAAGTTCTTGCTCTCGCGGTATGCTTTTAATGATTCAAACATAGTTGCATCGCCACGAGCTTTTGCTGCTCGTAATTCTTCTTGGAATGGATAATTGTAACTTTTTTGCATCTGTTTTATTTTTCCAAATGCATCTTTAACATGCTGAGGTACATCTTCTGGCTGGATAGAGTCGTCTAAAGGATCATCCATTCTTCTAGAATATAGTTGAACTGATTGCTCTAAGAAGGCATACCAAAATTCGTTATCTTTAAAGTTTTGGAATATACTATCGTTACCATCTGGATCTCTAAATGATTCTTCCATTCTTTCAACTAAATATGCCGCATATATTTTGCTGTAATTGGTTGGAAAGTCCGGACCAAACGTTGCAAAAACAGGCATACCTTTGATCAGATGTGTTGCAGCAAAAATTCTAATCGAACCCATAATAACACCTTGAAGGCCCGCTCTCCCTGGACGACTAAGGATTCTATCAAATGGCAATTCTTCAATACAGTCGGGATCAGATTTTAATCTTTTGTCTTCTGGAATTCTTGGGTACGCATTATCAATCATATCGTTGATATCATCGAATCCAATTAAATCTTGATTTTGAGGCTTGCAAGGAGATATGGCTGGGAACATTACCTGAACAGCACCCATGAATCCAGTATTCATTTTTGGCATGATGTGTAATGGCGGGAATATTGTATTTCCACCATAACTGTTTGGATCTAAATATATAACTCTATTTGGACCTTCACGCTGACCGGTTTCAACTTCATATTGATATCTACTTATTCCTAAAATTCTATCACTGGCTGCTACACTTCTATAGCCATCAAATTCTCCATCATTGTTATAAGTTTCAACTTCTATACTATCAAAATAATCTTCACCATAAACATCCCTACCCTTAACTATAGTTCCTTCAGGTGCTAAATAATCAATATCACTCTTTGTTAGATCATCCGGCGTCATCCCGTACAACCACGCCGACTCATTACTGCTTATTTCATCAAAGATAGTTTTATACAAGTCTTCTTGAATTTTATTGAAGAGGGTATTCGCCTGTGGGGCTCTTAGTTCTCCTTTGGTCAAATCTTGCAGGGCAGCTGGGATAGGTGATTGATTAGCCTTATAAGAGCCCATTGCTCTGCTTAGGCTTGGGTAGTCAGAAATGTCCACACCGTCTAATCCATCATCGACAGCAAAAAATTCAAATCTAATGTTCGAAATGACTTTACGACTGTCTGAGGATCCTTCGGTTGACTCTGTAATCGATTCTTCGCCGCCAGGAATTGTATCTAGTATACCATCACTACCATTGTATGCATGCAAGTTTACCTTTTCTAAGATTTGTATTCTCATATTATCATTTGGAATATTTCTAGATGAGTTATTTTTACCAATGTCAGCATAGAAAGCTAAAATATCAAACCCATACGAGTAGTCTGTAGCTACATCCGAACCTAAACCGGAGCGATAGCCTTTGCAATTATCTTTAAAACTTAGAATTGTATCTGGATTATTTTTTCTAGGCCCATAAGATATTTTTAGCTCATTACGTACAAAATCTGGCTCTAAACTATAGTTGTAACCCAACTGATCAAGTTGTGTAAGCTCAACATCGCTTGTAAGAGATTTTCCTGTTGACCAACCAAGTTTATCGAACGACATCCTGAGAGGCTTTACTCTTGAAACTTCATTGTCTATTCTAAAATAGAACGCGGCGGATCCACCTGGACCGGAGAGCAGATCACTCGGTGCTAAATCTAAGCCATGTAGGCCACTAACTTTTTCACCTGATGCATCAAATTGATGTCGGAGCCATTCGCCAACATAAAGCGGTACAGCACCTTTTTGTTTAGCTGATGTTGGCACATTCACTTCTCCGCTGCGAACTTGATCTGGGGTAATATCTGCTGAACCTGGGGCAACCATGTTAAAGGTTGTGTAGTTATCCTTGCTAAAGGCTTTACTCATGTGTTCCGTAAATGGGTTTCCTAAAGTGTCAGCCAAAAGCATGTTAAGAAATCCATATTTTTTGTCTTTATTCGTAGGACCATCATCTAGCATGTCTAAAGTAAACGCTGTTCCTAGTTGATCCATTCCTGTCTTTAACACGTATGTTGAGACATTTTGCAGCTCTTCTGGCTCAAGCGGAAGCATTCCGTTATCACATCCAGGGTCAGAGAATACAGGAGGCATATTCTTAGCAACTGTTTCTCCAATTCCTTCTTGCATAACACGAGAAATATCGCCCAAGTCTTCAAGTATTTCATCTTTGAGCCTTTCATTTTGTGCTTGACACTGATCTGGTGACATTCTTCCTTCTAGAATTGCACAGCGATGTTCTTCAAACAGATTAATTTGTTCTGGAGAGGCACAGATACTCGGATTCATCGGTAACATATTTTCTTCAGGTACCATCTCTCGTGCTGTTTGAATATCAGATCTTACTTGAGCAGGAACTAAATTACCTACATTCAAAAAGAATTTGCTAATCGCTCTTTTGTGCGGGAAAGCTTCTCGATAAGCTGCGTATTCATCGTTCAACTGAATCATGTTGTCAATAACTTCTAGCGCTGTATCATTCGGACCTTCAAGTATAGCACTCATTGCTTCTTCTTTGGTCATGCTGTTTAAACAATCAGCCCAGAAGTTTTGTGCTGTACCCGGGTCAGCGAAAGCTGCAGCCCCAACACCTAAATCAGCAACAATTTGCACAATAGTTTGCTCCACTTGTTCATCGGGTGTGTCTGGACCGCATATAGTTTCTTTGATGAAATCAAAGGGCCCTTCTCTGCCGCTTATAATGGCAGGCAATGAAGCAACAAGGTTACCCGCTAGTTCCAGAGCTTTACAGATAGCATCACCGATAATCTCACAAATCTTAGAGAGGATCAAGATAATGATTTTTAACACCAAACACATAACCAAGTAATGTAATAGTTTAAAAATAAGCCACAAGATATCTGATAGTTTGGGGATATACATAAATGGATTTTCAAATCTTGGCACTACGAGAGGATTAATATTTCTACAGAACGGCAGTGATAGGCTCTTAAGGAAATCATCTATACCGGGATTAAACAATGGCGGAGAAGGGCAATCCAGTGTTGCAATAAGGAACGATATAATTTGTGCGCCAGGAAAATCATTCAACAAATCGATTAGTTCAAGATAAGCATCTTGATAAAGCTCCATCAAGGCCTCAATATAGGCTTGCATAATAATATTTTTATGCTTAGCTCCATTAGAACCAGTACCGGATAATCTTTGTGCTAAAGTCGTGTCATCACTACCAGCCGCTCCGGAGCGGTTGTGATCTGGAACTTTAGCATCTTTTACATATTCTTCATCTTCCCACGGCCGTTCGAACTTAATTTTACCCATAATTGGCTTGTCGCCAAAATTATTTTGCTTAACACTCTCTTTTCCTGCAATCCTATCTGACAATGCTTGGCCGGCAGAATCATCAGGGAATATGTCACCGCTTTTTAGTTTTTGTTTAACTATTTTATCAAGTTCAGCTTGTTTCTCTGGCGGCAAACCAACGAACAGTGAGCCAATGTTTTCTACACCCATAGCCTCCAAAGCAGAACGAACCACAGAGGCTAATGCTTCCTCTAAAGTCAAACCAGCGAACAAGCACTGAATTGCAGCCAAAAACAAATCTAATAGGCCACATATTCTAAGACGATCGAAACCATTTGCCCACAATGCATCTAATTGTTGCACAGGACTCATGCCACACCCTGGGTTGATTCCACCCATTAAAAAGCTCATGCATAGATTAGCAAAGACTGCATCTTGAGGATCTACATCTTTCAAGGCTTGCATTTTGGCCATGGCATAAATGTTTGTTTTTGAATTTGTATTCATCTCTTCATACAAACCATCAACCCAAGCTTGATTAGTACCTTGCTTGGTCCTAATATCGTTTAGTTCGGCAGGAGAAGACGCACACAGCGTTTGTCTAAATCTGTAAGCAATGGCATCTGCTAAGCTGAAGGTTTCGTCAAGAATATCTTGGCCCAGCTCTTTCATGTCATTTTCTAATGCTTCTCCGATACACCCTAATACAGTATCAGGACCGCCTCCATCAGAGCCAGGTATTGCTCTCACAGTAGCTCTAACTTCTGGATACGTAAACTTTTCAACAAACTGCTGCCAGTCCATCGGTACTCGGGCACTTAACGCCTGATCCATTTCTTTGATTTGTGCAAAATAAGCGACAGCTGTTCTGTCTTTCCAGCCATCGCGGCCTTTTAATGCCCGCAACTTTTTACCACTATATACAATCGGTTTATTTGGACAATCCCTAATGAACACTTCTAATTTTTTTAGATCATATTGATAGTTAAAAGTAAGTTGTATCTCTTGCACATATGTATCATTAGAAAAAGGACGCCATGCGCCAACATTAGGAATATTGTAGCCTTTGTTGTTTAAGAATCTTTCTAAATCGCCTACACATTCTTCCAATAATCCATTGTTCCAAAACATGCCACCGTCGCCATATTCATCAAAATTGAATATTCGACCACTATCTGCATACTTAAGGACGCCTCCTTCAACAGCGCGATAAACTTTATAAAATCTTTCGTGGAGATTGAGCCCTTTTCTAACTCTAATCGCCTTCACAGCTAAATCATTAGAATTGTATTTTACAACAATATCTTTTTTGTCTACTACTGCTCCTACAACATTTGGTCCAGGATCCACAGTATCATCTCTGTCTGGAACAGCATTAACAACTTCAGCGGGAATAGAATATAAAAGCTTTAGTTTTGAGCCTACGCGAGGTTCCAAGTGAAAGGCTGTATATTGTAAGCTAGATCTAAGCTCTCGAATTATATCTCCAGTGTCCTCCTTCTGAAATCCATCCAAGATTGAGATTATTGCTTCTTCTGCAAATGTTTCGAATCTAGAGTTTAAATTTTCAGCCTCTTGTTCGGGCGTTGCACCGACAAACCATCCTGTATCTGAAAAGTTAGTGACCATAGTTACTTGAAACTTACAGATTTTTTGATTTATAAACGGTTGGAATTTATTTCTTTTTTTCCAATCAGGATTTATAGCTTTTGGATTCGGAACACAAGTAAGACAAACCGGAACCTTTGTAGTTTCAGGTTCACAGATATCAGGTAACCCATCAAAGTTTTTATCTTGAAATTTAATATATGGAGATGTGCTCATATTATTATACCTATGTTGTGCTAACTGCGCGGCTGCAAATGTATTTGTAGCCATATGGGGTCAAATAGTTAAACTCCCACATAGCTTTAGTAACACGTGTTTGATAAATAGTATTCATTACAAATAGAATTTGTTGAACTATAGTTTTGATAGCTAATGGCGGTAGCCATGGCCTAAAGAAGTCTATACTTAAGATCGCATTATATTCAATCTGACTCATAACAAGGGCCATTATCGCAGACATTACTTCATCTAAAATTTCACTTATTTCTTTAAATGCATCTCTAGTAATATAGCCTTTCACAACAGGCTGTAAATTTGCCATCATTTCAACTGGTTGATACAGCCCACCCCATACTCGGACATGATCTGTGTTGTTACCAGCTATAATATCAATACGTGGTGCAGGTTGGCTGATTTTACCTCCAAGAGAGTTTGTCTCTCCTTTCATTGCATAACCATCCGGATCATGACCAGGACCACTTACTATTTTAATCCCCTCGCGGCCGACAATTCTAATAGCATCTGCTTTGATACCAATTCCTGAACGAGCAACCGATGGAGGTGCATGAGTTTGCGCAAGACCGAAATTTTTGTCGATGTCTGTCAATTGACTAATGTGGATTCTTGCTGAATCAGCGAAAAAAGAATTTCCTACCTGGGCACCGTCTACCTGATCTTGACCGCCCGGGCCTTCTCCGTTTTTTGCAGCAGACATTCTACCAACAACTAAATCGATTGAGTTTGCTATGTTAGAGCCCATAGCTCCATAACCACTAGAATCATCAGAAGGTTTATCTGTACCTAAAACAATATATGAGCCTTCATTGGCTGTAACCTTTTCGTTCTCAGAAGCTCTATAGGCAATAGTCTGCATCGGTATAGCCGTGTGGAACAAGCCGTTCTCAGAAAAGTTAATTGGAACATTGTTTTCAATTTTCTCTTGCACTGAATCAAAGTAAGGGTTTGGTGGTAGATCTTCGGGGATTCCCGCAGCCATGAATTCGCTTGCATCAAACTCCCCGCCCATTTCTTGTACTTGTCTTTGTGCTTCGTTTACTAAGTCTTGTGCTTTTTGTTGTTTTTTCTGGCCTCTCTTGCCAACTTTTCTAAAGACTTTTGTTTTTTTACTCATTTATCACCTTGTTTATTAATGTTATGCTTGTTCAGATGTGCCATATATATCTCCACCAAGCGCAGCAACCTTATTATCAACCTGTTCTTTTGTGAGCATAGCATATCTTGCGGCTACACCTACATGAATATGCTCATTTTTACAACCCCTCTTTGAGGGTGAGCCACCAATACCCCCCTTTGAACACCCAAGAGGCTCAAATAGCGGTTTGGCGCCAGTTTGTCTAAGTACATTCATTAATTGGCTAACTTGTTCGTCTGATAAGTCTTTTGTTCTTAAATCAAATCCTAACTGTTGTTGATGTTTTGAAAAATTAACCCCTATGCTAGCATACTGTTTAACGCAGTCGGTGGCCGCGGCTAGGCCTTTTCTTTTCTCTGTTATAAACTTTTCTATCTGTATGCTGTTTTTATATAACTTTCTAAGCTGGGCATCAGTGCCATAATTATACATAATCTGTGCTTGTTTTTCTGCTGTCCTGTATCCAGATGTTATATTAAGGGGGATTCTAATATCTTTTGAATCCATATACTGTTTTAAGTCTACTATATATCCAACCATCGCCAATGTTAGTAACTGAGGTCCGATAACTTTAACCCCAGCAATTCCAGGATCAGATATAATACCTTCTGGTAGGCCGCTAGCATCTGTACCCATGATGCTTCCAAGGGTCGTTATGTTATTGTTAAATTCAAAAGCACTAGTGGCAGATATACATGGAACTCCTTTTTCAGAAGAAAGCTTAGCGGCATTGTGGCTGAGCTTATCTCCTACTATCATACCGTAATTTAAGTCGTACGAAAAATCTTTTGGTGTTAGTCTGATTTGTACGATATCTCCAGGGTTTAGATTCTTTCCACTTTGGGTGGATTTAAAGACCATAGTATGCATATTGATTAGTAAATGATTTGACGGCTTTGCTGAATCAGCAATACCGCATGGGATCGGCAAAAATGAATGAGGCGAGTTATCATCTATGATTCTAACTCTGTATGCATGAAATTTAGTATTTACATCTGATCTGGGTAGTTTTTGATCAGATGTTCCAATCATAGCTGAGACTTGATCCGCGCTGAGATCTTTAGCTGATATCTTAAGAACTATGGCCTTAAATAAGGTCTTCCCACCGAATACATCCCCAGGTATCGCGGAATTACGTACTGATTGTCCGAAAAGTTCCGATTTTTCTTCCGGAGTAGTAAAATCAGTTATTGATAAAATATCTTTATTGGACATCTTCTTCTCCAGTCAATGTAGTACCGGAAGTTTGGATCATATCAAAAAGGCTTTCTTTGTCTGTGTCACTTAGAGTATTGGAGTTTTCTGCTTTTTTAGATTGAATCGAAATAATCTTAACTAATTGTTCGTTTGACCTTTGGAGCGTTTCGATGTGCTTTGCAGCTACCGGACTAAGATACTTATTCTGTTCAGTGTCGCTTGATATGATGTTGGCTATTTCGTTCAAAAATTCTCTAGCAACTTTACGATCATCTCTTATATTAGATAGAGCTTCTGTCATCAAGGTTTCAATGTCATTCTTATTCATAAGTCACCATTATTCCAATTTTGAACAAATATTCCATACTTCTTGCGGAACTTTTTCAAAGAGTTTACAATTTGTTTTGTGTTTAAACCAGTAAGCTCTCTCAGGTATAAATAAATAGCCTTTTTATTAAATATTTGAATGTCTTCTTTTGATTCAAATAAAATACATATTGCTTTGTAGACTTTTAAATCGTTTTCTTTCATCTGGGCTGTATCCCATGACTTCAACTCTTCGTGAAATAATTTCCAAAATTCTTCTTGCTCTCTTTCGGTTACATACGATTCGTCAGTCGAAAGAAATTCTTCCTCATAACTTTTAGCTATATTATCAAGATTGACTTCTGTAGTATTTCTTTTTTGTTGTTTTTTTACTTTGTGGATGAACCAATTCTTTGTAATGACGCTAAAATACGAGAACGCTTTTGAGCCTTTATCAGGATCAAACTTGTCTAATATTGTCATTAGCCATATTTTGCACTCATCTCTCAGGTAATCAATATTTGGCAGATTTGTAAATTTGTATGTAAATACAATCTTGTCCACCATTTCATTGAATGCGGGCTCAATCCACCTCACATATAACTCGGTCCTTTCTCTTGTACATTTTGTTTTTGTATACTGTACTATTGCTGCTTCATGATCTTTTGTAAAATAATGATTTTTTTTACGCCTCTTCGGCTTCTGTTTTGTCTTCTGTGTTGTCATTTTCCGTTTTGTCTTCTTCTATAAGAGCGTACATCTCATCAAACGTTTCAAGTTGTTCAACATAAGAACGAGCATGCTCCATTAAAGAACCTAAAGTTTCATCTCCATAAAACATCTCCAGGCTATATACGCTTTCAAGATGATTTGAAAGAGAATTAGACATTTCTCTCAAATCGTATAACTCATCAGCTAAGGTAAGCAATCTGGTTATAACACTTCGAGTGTATGCAAATAATATAACATTTATGCCAATTGATACAAATATTGATATTGATAGGATTAATTCAAGATTTGTCATAAGTCTTTTTCTTTAGTTCCTCTTTTTGTTGTTTCAATATCTCTCTGTTGTCTTCGATGTATTGTTTGGTTACCTCGCCAACTTTACTTTTTTTGTTTTCATTTTTACTTTTTATTATGTTTGGTTTATTCAACATTTTTGATAAAGTATTAGTCAAGTTGCATTTTTCACAATCGAACTTTAGCTCTTCACTAGAGTGCATGTACATGCTTTCTTCGCCGCATTCAGAGCAGAGATATTTATAAATTGGCATTATCTCTCTACCATTTTTTCTAACATTTCATCAGTAACAGCAGAATCATCAGTGACTCTAACTGTTGGTGGGTTCTTTACTACTAGTCCGTTATCAGACTCTTCCAGCTCGAACCCCTGTAAGATTGGAACTATATCTAGCTCGTTGAGTAGAGACTCTTGTAGTGCCATCATAATGGCGCCCATTGCTTGATTAGAAAGTTGCATTGTTTTCTCCTTTGGTGTATTTTACCATTTAAAATTGTTTTTGTAATATTTGACAATATTTTTTATTTCATCATCAAAGACTCTCTCTGGTTTCCACCCAAGAGATCGAAGTTTATCATCATTAAGAGCATAACGAACATCTTGCCCTTGTCTTACGTGAGACAAGTCAATATATTCAGAAATATCCATTTTTGTATCCAATGGTAACTCAAAATAACTTTTGATAATTTTAGAAACAGTATCATAATTTTTTTGCTCAAAGCCACCAGCTACGTTATAAATTTCATTTAGTTTACCGGACTCAATGATAGTTGTTACCGCTTTAGCTGTATCATCTGCATGCAACCAATTGCGTATTGGCTCTCCTGCATCATGAAGACGTATCTTTTTGTCTCTCATCAATAATTTAACTGATAATGGTATAAGTTTCTCTGGGTATTGTCCGATGCCGTAATTGTTGGTTGGCCTAAAAATAATATAATCAATACCATATGTCCTAGCATAACCATAGATTAGCATATCTGCGGCAGCTTTTGACGATGAGTAAGGGTTGCTGGGTTTTAAAAAATCTTCCTCTGTGTGTTCCCCTTCGATAATATCTCCATACACCTCATCAGTACTAAAGTGAAACAATACGGGTTTTCTGCAAACATTTCCTTGTTTAAGTCTGATCAGATCTAAAAGATTTTGAACACCTGAAACATTTGAATGTATAAACTGAGAACTGCTAACTATACTATTACCAACATGAGATTCGGCAGCTATATTTATTACATAATCGCAGTCAGGAAGATAATCGAGCGTAGCGATATCTCCCTTTTTAAACGTGAACCCACTGTGCTTAGAAAGCTCTGCTATGTATTCGTAATTGGCTGCATATGTCAATTTATCAATACCATAAACCTTGTAGCCCATAGCTAAACACGCCCTAGTAACATGGTGTCCTATAAGACCTAAACAACCCGTTATAACCACCAGCTTCATTTTATTTCTCCAACATAGTCGCTACAAATAGCATAAATGTCTTTTTTGGACATTCTCTTAGTCTCTTCTTTTGTGTGGCAAACTATAATTGAGTTTATTGTAACACGTTTTTCAGGAAAAGTCCAAATTTTATTATTACTTGTAAGAGTATAGTCATCATTTTCGTGCCAAAAATATTGCCAGTTTTTATATCTTTCTCCAGAACACAATCTATCTAATGCCTCTAAATTTTTTGTGTGATACCAGCATGCAAATCTAAACTTAAAAGATTTTAACATTTCCTCTGTTACTTCATATTCCGGTTGATCATGTCCGAGAACCCATGTATTTTCCAAATACCATAGATCAACCTCAACATTGTATCCCTTTTCTATTGTTGAAAGAATATAATCTGGATGATTTTCTAGAGACGGTTCTGGGCCATGAATATTTCCTCTATGAGCAATAAATAACATTAAAATCCACCATAATAACCATATCCCTGTAGGTGTCCCCAGTAATGTTTGTTAGACCATGGTTCTTTTATTTCTTTTTGCGAAGCATCCCAATTATTGTCTAAAGTCATCCAACCAATTTGTGAAGGAGTTACAAAGACAAATCTTTGCTTTAAAAAAGTCTCTATATCATTGTTATTTTTTGATGCCATGCTTGTCGCGTTATCAAACAGGTTATACAACCCGCTCTTGCCATAATCCCAAGGATTCTCAGTCCAAAAGTTCAAAACATCTTGTGTTGGGCCGGCCATAAATAAATCACCAATCATCCCTTTTTGTATCGAAGTCTGCTCAGTGACGGTTACTTTATTCTCGTTTAGTATTTTAACGACTTCTTCCTCGTTGACTAATATATCAGAAGCTCTCATTTTAATGCTTTTCTCTACATTGTTTTTTAATAATATTTCATAACCTTTAATACAAAATTTTGGATGGCCGCGGCCAATTTCTTTGTTATCGATATCTCTTTCCCAGTGAATACCATCAATTTTTTGTCGTATTGAATCAGGTGGAAGTTCACCATGACCACATAACACAAAAGCAAAATTAAGATCAAAACCATTAAAATGATCTATGCAATACTCCAGCATATCAAATTTATACATCTCATGCGGACGCACGTGTATATGACTAAAAACTATTCCTATTGTTTCTTTCATACCGTATATCCAAACTTATCATAATCTGTCGCAAAAAAATCTCTAATTCTTGTCTCTGTTTCTTTTGTTAAAGAAAGATCGATGTTAGAGCGAGCGCTTTTGTTATTTCTGTAATGTTGTAAGTTTAAAAAAGGATTTTCAACAAATCCCAATCTTCCACCGATTTTGAGTAAATCTTCTGCGAGAGTTTCATATTTACAAAGGTCAACCATAATATTACCATACGGATCGCAAACCATTTCGTGCTGTGGCCTAAAGTGCGGATCATTCACCCACTCTGAGTTAGGATAGTTGATACAGAAGTGTTCAAAATTATTATATTCTTTTACTGAAAGATGATAGCCTTTCCTATCTGCGCCTAGAAGAAAATCTGTGTAGGCAGATCTTAATCTGTCCAATGGCTCCCTAACAACAGCAAATTTGTAATATCCTGCATATTGCGGGTTTTGCATTATCAAATCAATCGCAGACATGTGATGTATTGGTGGTAGAGGATCCATCCTTCTTGGGTCTAATATAGGCCACCCAGAAGCATCCTTAAGGGCTATGTGTATGGATGAGCCTCCTGTCTTGGCTACGTGTATAAAAATTATTTTTCTTCTTTCATCGATAAACATATTACTGTATTGCATCTGCCATAGTTTCAACGCTATGCATATTTTCAAAGTCGCTAAACCAAATTTGATCTACATGGCCCCATCGAACTATATAATCTCCAAAATTGGATAGGTTAATAACATAAAAATTATCTTCAAAAATATCAACGCTGGGCCATTCTTTTGGCTGTATACCTTTAGCAAAAAGAAAAGCATGTCCTAGAATTTGCTCTGCACAAAATCCTGACGTATCTGGGGTACGTTCCAGACTGAATGGATGTTGCTCCTTGAATGCGGCTTGGGATGCCCAAAGATGGAAGTCCATTTCTCCATCATACATTTTTCTAAGGGTGCGAAATGCCTGTTTAAGATATTTTGTTTTGGCTATATAAACGTGATCTCCAATGTGGTAAGGAACCTCACTAAATTTTCTAACAAATATATTACCGCAAACAAATTTTTCTTGATTCTCCGTAGAGCCTAGTGTATAAGCAATCATAGGTTGAAAATCTTCAAAAAGTTCATCTGTTCTAGTTCTGATTGCATACTCAGTCTCAACATGCTCTAAAGCATAATCCATACCCGCTATAGCATAGTAAAATGTGGTGTCTGGTAGCATGTTCACTTTGCCACTGATGCAGGGCGATGGATTTACGACGAGCTTGATATTTGGTGTTTTATCTGCTAGCTCTTTTAGTTCGTCCATTATGTAGCTGTCTTCAGCCCACGTAGACATAACTACATGATACTCTTCCGAATAACGCTTAAGAGACTTAATGCTTAGATCTGAAGCTGGACCTTGTATTATTACTGTTATACTTTCTTCCATTTTTACCTCGATAAATTTACGTAATAAGGGACACTAGTTTTTATGATGTTGTCCCACTCATCTTCTAGTTGTTTTTCGGTAGGCCACAGTTTTAATATGTTTTCAAAACCGCTCAAATGAACTTTATCATCGGTAGCCCAATGCGACCAACCAGCAGACGCATAATCTTTATCTCGGCCGGCCCCAAGTAAAATTACAGGGATTTTTTCATAATCGATATAAGTCCTGATAATCTCAAATGGCCTGTAAAGTACAAAGGGTGTCATTGAATAGCAGACCGGGATTTTTCCTTCCATCGCCATACCGCAGGCCATACCTAACATCAATTGTTCGGCAGCTCCAGGGTTAAAAACGCGATCAGGAAATTCTTCTCTTATAGCATCAAAGTGGCCATACCCAAGATCTCCGATGATGAATACAACATCTTCATTCTTTCTCATCTCTTCGTGCATTAACTTTACAAATGTTTTTCTAACACTCATTTTCTAAAACCTCCAAAGCCTCTTCGTATTGTTCTTTGTTGATTTTGATGTAGTGTGCATCCAATCCCCATAGAAATGAGAAAGGAAAAGTTTCTTCTTCGGTTCTATGAAAGTGGATTCTTGGCAAAAAGGCCTTACAGCGTCTTTCCAAATAATCAACATCCATCTCATCATAACACGCATAACCATTTGCATTAACATGTACTTCAATATTATCAACATTCTTTTCTTCAATATATCGTAAAGCTTCCCACACAGATCCTTCGGTAGATTCTCCGTCACTTATCATGACATGCACCTTTCTGTCTGGTCTCGCTAATGCTCTTCCTACACCCATCATGATACCCATTCCAAGACTGCCTGTTGAGCAGTATATGTGGTTTTCTTCGTCTCGGTTAGGGTGGCCCCCGTGCTTCTCTACAAGAGCGTCAGCGTCAATGTGGGAGTAATATTTTTCTAATACTGAATATAATGCATATGCGGCATGGCCATTGGACAATATGAATATATCGTCCTCGCCTTTACTAGCGAAGATAGAATCGATAATGTCAACACAAGAAAAACAGCTTCCAACGTGTTCTTCATTGTGATCATACAATAATTTTAGCAATCTTTTGTGTAATTTGATATCTTTCATTTTTTAACTCCACTTACAAAAATAAATCGGTCATCATGATTTGGAAATTCAGAAGGCTCTACAATTCTGTGTTCTAAATCTTTGAACCCGGCTTTCTTAAGATCTTCTAATATAAGTTCTGGTTTATCTACTATAACATCAAAATAACCATTTGTTTTATCTGCTTCATAGCAATTTTCGTAATAACTGACTGGATTATGTGTTTTACTGCCTCCAAATCCCATCTGTAGCTCAAGAAGGGCGCCGGGCTTCAGAACTCTATTAAACTCTTTTAGATAATTGAATCTTATTTCGTAAACAGAAATATGTTGCAAAGTTATGAAGGACATAACAACATCATATGACTCATCATCTATATTTGATAAGTCATATCCATTGCAAGTATAAAACACGTTATTTAAGTTTTTACTTTCAGCTACAGCTTTGCAAATATTAATATTTTCCTCACTAATATCCACTCCGTCAATTCTCTTGAATATACTTGAATACAATCCAATATTTCTTCCAAGGCCACAACCAAAATCAAGTGCAATCTTTTCTTGCGGATTGTCCAGTCTACTAAACAAAAAATCACATTTTTTAAAAAAGCTATTTAAACGGCCGACGTCTCCTACTGGGTGGATTTGAATATTTTTTCCACTTTTGGTATTCCAGATAAAATCAAAAATTTCTTCAACAGATATACCTTTTGCTTTTGTAGCTAGGTTATTATAAAAATCTTTTTGCATTTTAGAATATTTGTTATCTTTCATTTTATCCCATAGTCTTCTTCATTCTTGTCATGTGTCGCCCACCATCAAAAGTAGTCTCTTTCCATATTTTAATCATTTTATCTAAGTCATCCTCTGACACATACTTTTCAGGGACGGCAAAAAAGTTGGCACAGTTATGGCGAATCGCATATTCTGCCGTATACTCGTCAATAACAAGAGCAGAACGAATACCATCTAAGTGATTAGCCAAGATATTGACACCCTGACCAGTGCGGCAGAACCCAAGAACAAAGTCGCATGTCTTTTCGTTTACCGCACGAACAGCCTGAGAGACAAACTCATTATAGTCACAGTCTTTATTAACGTAAGTTCCAAAATCAATATACTCAACACCATTCTTCTCTAGTCTCTTCTTTGCGATTTCTTTCATTCTAAATCCAGAATGATCACAGCATAATGCAACAGGTTTATCACCAAATCTAGCAGTCACATGATCAACAAAAAACTCTAACTCTGCCGGTGTTCCCAAAACATGCATTTTCTTCGCTTCATGAATACCGACTTGTGCTCCGTCTCGAATCATCAAGTTGTACATCGGGCAAATATA
>CEPT01004781.1_pt1 | contig 27832 bp, 20 predicted proteins | sample 356221 | NCBI WGS metagenome assembly CEPT01 (sample SAMEA2620081, study PRJEB7988) | marine metagenome | isolation source: saline water (ENVO:00002010), including | reverse complement strand
TTTTCAAGTTCCAGAGAGCCTCTGTTCCAGTTGACGACTCCTTGTTGGAGCCATTTGGGGAGGTTTTCATATGATAGTTGGAGACGTTGTAACATCTCACGAGCAGTCGCTGCCTTGTTAGCAAGGATTGCTACGTTTACGTTGTCGTTAAAAATAGAATACCACAACAGATAGGCAGTAACAACTGTTGACTTACCTGACTGTCGTGGTAGTTTTGCAATATTAAATCTATTGTCGTGAAACTTGTTGACCATATCCGCTTGAAACGGATACAACTCAAAAGGCACGAGACCTTCATCAAGAGAGATGATCTTGATGTAGTTAGTAATAAAATAAACAGGATCTTTACTACACTTGACAAACTCTTCTACTTCCTTAGGAGAAAAGTTTTGTGCAACGTTTGCTCTCTTGAGGTTAGGATTACCTAGATAGATGTCTTGTGTGCTCATAATTCTGTAAATGCATATTCTGTCATCATCGCAAAGAGTCTAGACTTCATCATCAACAACCATTCCTGCTCCTCAGGAGGACGAGCAGGAGATCCTGGCCATGTTTCTATTGCGTAACATACATGCTGATACATTAATCTCACTTCATCTATTCCCATATTCATGGAACAATACCAATCACCTTCATCCAAATTTGAAATAGGATCGGCGTCGTCTATCATGGAGTGAAATAACGTGAAATTACTTCAATTTGCTCATGGTATTTGGCAATGATTGCCAATTCTTCTTCGATTGCTGCCATCACATCAGGATGCTCACCAATACCAGCTGGGTTATTAAGATAAACTTCTACATTCATCTTATGTTTGATAATCTGTCCCTTAGCATGTTGCAGTAGGGCATCAGTTATCGAATCTCTCATACGAATTGTCATACTAATGTGCCATTTTGTCTTCGGATTTCACGAAGCTCTTCAAAATTCTTTTGCTTCGTGCCACCATCATACTCCCAAGCGTATCCTTCGTCAATCATTTGCTCATTGAGTGAGACTTCGGAGTCCCCGATGTAACACCACCCCAGTAACCGTCCGTATTTTCCGACACCGCCATCCAACTCAGTGCGGATAACAAGATCGTCATCGCCATCAATAGCTCCTTCCAGTTTACCTTTGAGCCAATTCGTCGCATCAATTCCAAGTGCTTTCTCCTCTAGGTCACGAGTCCTTTTCTCAGGGGTGTCAACACCTGCAATACGGACTCTTTCTTTTTTGTAAAGGTCAAACCCTAGATCAATAGTGACATCAATGGTGTCGCCATCAACTACTCTGTTGATCTCGATCACTCGGAAGTTGTAACAACTCTTCCTGCTCGGTGGGGTCATCGCTCCCATCATCCATCTCCTCAAATGCATACTTAAATATATAGGCGATAACAATGGTAACTGATATCACCAATATGAGGATCATTATATTGACAGAATGGACTACTGGCATAATGATTTAAGATAGTCAACCCACCACTGTGGGTCTTTATTAGACTTCCACTGTGGCACAGGCATCCCTCTTTCTACAGTGTAATATTGATAAAGGGAATCATCTATAGTCTGTGCGATCTGTAAATTCCTCTTCCTCTTCATCAACGTCTGCATACGGATTCTCCACATAGGGTCCTCGCTTTCTAAATGGCTCTCTGCTGACATAATTGGCTTCGTTATTTACGGCAGTCATCCAAACAGCAAATTTCATCACTATGTATATTAACGCTAGTGGTAAGAAACATGCAAATAGGATAAACTGAGACTTCATGTAATAAGTTTAATTGCTGCGGATAATTCCTGAGCATGATGGATTTCATCTTGCATTATAGCAGAAATCTTCTCATCCTGTGGAAACTCTTCTAGGTATTTAGAATATGTTTCTGCTGCATGCCATTCAATTTTCTCGGATAGATCATATGCATTGATAGGATCTAGTAGATAATAGATAACATTTACCCAGTAGTAAAATAATACTAGGTGACGTGCAAAAAATCTATCTATCCAATACTTATTACCCTCTCTTTTTTCCATCTCTTCGAGATGCTCTGTCTCGTTTAATGTCTGAGCAAAGTGCTCTTTCATAAGATCAATATGAGTTTGACCTCTCAGACCTAGTGATTCTCTCAGATGTAAGACGCTTATAAAAGCAAAATAGGGTGCCCGAGCAATCTCTTCAAGCACCCAAAACCTCTGAAAATGTCTGCCCTTATAGAGCATATCTAGGATTGCTACCGATACACCTAAGAATACAGTGTTAAGTAACTTCATTTAGTTTTTCTTTTATTTATTTAACCAACCCTTCTCGTTTGCCAATACTCCTTCGATAAATCCTCTACGGTATTCCCACGTTTGACCTTCGGTATTCCCTCTAGCAGGGTTGATACATGAGTCATCACCGTAATTATTACACACTAAACCTGCCAAATCTTCTTCTTTTCCTTCCTTACCTGTCCTCCATCTGAGTTGTCCATTCAACCATACTGCTCCACACTTGTCACATTCTAAACGTTGAAATGAATCCATAAGTTAGCAATTCCATGCACGCAACGACTTGTTAATTCTTGAATCTGGGTCATTTGCTGTCTTCTTAGAAGTCAGCTTCTTTTTCATACCACTCATTCTCGCACAAAAACTTTTTCTACGAGGGTTTCCAACTTTTTTTGAAGGTGCCTTAAGATCGCTTCCTGGGTTTTCACGCTCATACGACTTTCTACCTTTTTCATTCAGTCCTCCCTCAGGGTTTTTGCCAGATTTTTTCTGCCAATCTTCCTCTATGTATTGTGCAAAGTTTTTCATTGTGGTCTTTTAGGACAGTGCTCTTCGTGTTTCTCAATGTAGGTCTTAGGTCTCCAATGCCCTCTAGGTGCAGTGAAGTTGCAATACTGGCATTGCCAGATACCGTAACCTTCTTTATCTTGTTTATGAATTGGCATTAGCTATAGTGATAGGATGATTTGTTAGTCTTCTTAGGTAACTTGCCACTTCTGACTTTGGTGCCAGATGTTTCACCATACCCTTCTGGGTGCTTACCTGCCTTAGACTTTCCAATAGTCTCAGACTTTTGCTTGCTTCCTTTCTCGGTAGTGTGTAACTTTGCGGGTTTATCCTTGTCTTTAGTAATCACAGACTCTTGTCCGTGCTTACGTCCTAGACGTCGCATGACTTTACCAAAACGACGTTTAGACATCTTATCAGGTTTTGAGGTCTGATAGGACACTTCGCGTCCAGTTTCTCCACTGTCATACTTGTATTCACCTACACCTTTTTTGTGTCCGATCCCATGCTTCTTGAGATCTTTCTCCAAGCCTTTACGCTTGGCTCGATTCTTTTTTTCGTCATCACCCCTGTCAGCACTGATATGACCAGTGACTTGGGTCTTTGACTTTTGAAGCATACGACCTGTGCGGTTACCTTCATTTAAGAATTCAGAGAATGACTCATGCTTACAACCACAGTCCTCATTCTTCTTTTTCTTTTGATCTTTATAGTATTTTGTTTTCTTAGGATCTTTACCTAGGAAGTAATCCATAGAAGATCCTTTACTATCATACTTGATTTTCTCAGAAAGGTCAACGTCTTCTCTCTTGTATGCAGGCACCTTAGCACCTTTCACACCACGACGTGCTTTGTGCTCTTCCCTACGTTTTTCAATAGTCTTTCCTCTCTTACCCTCAGGGTCAAACATGCCAGGATCACCATGACCAGGACCCATTCTCCTGTAGTTTCTGATAGATGCTTTACCGTAATCACTACGACCTTTATCTACCTTTGCTTCACTAATCTTTGATTCATCAACATCAAGGAAGTTTACATACTTATTATGCTCTTTCTGCCTTATTTTTTTCTTAGCAATAGCACCTGCATCTCTCTTGAATCTCTCCTTTGCAGTTACCTCAACAAGTTTAAATTCACGTCCTTCTTTCTTTAAGGACTTTACTTTCTTCTCTAGTTTCTTAGCAGCAGTATCTGCTCTGAGTCTTTCACCTACTTTATTAAGTTTATCAACACTCTTCTGTGTTTTCTTCATCTCAGTATCTAACTCATGATCATCACCATGAGTGCCCTTTCTTTGATGATCAACTGCCTTCTTTGCTCTATTTCTAACCTTATCTACACCATCACCTTTGTAGATACCGTATGCACTACCTTCTTCTACTTCAACTGCTTCCTTCTTCATCTTCTTTTTCTGCCAAGAGTCAAGTGCCTCATGAGGTTTCTTGCCTTTTGCCAACTCGGATTTTTTATGTGCTTGGAAGTCAGCAGCAGATTTTGCTCTGTCTGCATCTCTCTTCTTGTTAGCAGCAGATTGTGCAGCAACCTTTGCCTTAGACATTGCATCAATCTTCTTAATATTAGGATGCAACTCGTCAGTCAATTCTACTGGCATAGAGACTGTGCCCTTACCTGGCACATACTTTGTAGTCCTAGGTTTCTTAGGATCATCACTCTTAAAGTCTTTATGAATCTTAGCGTATTCCTTACGAGACATTCTAAGTTTTTCAATCAATGACATACCATTGAGTTGTAGACCAGGACTTCTTCTCTGTCTTGGTGTTGCCTCATCAACAGTCTGTGGATTCTTAGGTCTGCCTTTACTTTTTACACCACGTTTTGCTTCGTGATCTGCTCTTCTATCTTTTCTGATACCACCACCTAATTCAAGAGATCCATGTGGGTTACCATATCTTTTGTCTCTAACAGTAGCTCTCTTATACTCAGGTGTTTTTAGATCTACCTTTGCTTCACCTAGCTCTACTTCTTCTTTCTTAGTTTTTTTACTAACGTCCATAATGGCACCCTTTCCATATTTTTTTGTAATGTCTGCTTTTACTTTTTCAAGTGCAGAGTCTTTACCATCTTTTTTTGGCATGGGTTTTGGTTGAGTCCCACCAGATCTAGGTTTGTTACTACTTGCAGATCTCCAAGTGCCACGCTCTAGTTGCTTGTCACGCCAGTGATCATATCCCTCTTCATCCAAAGGTTTTTTGTTAGCATGAAACTCATCCACCTTAGTGTAAGGTGCATATAGAGGATACTTGTAGTCTTCCTTTTTCATTTTTTTCTCAGGTAAACCCTTGTGTTTAGTAGACGCAAATTTCTTTACGCTGGAACGCTTTGCGGTGGCAGCAACTTCGGCAACCTCAGGTGAGGCTGCTTGACCCGTTTTTTGAGCTTGTCTAACCATCCCGAAGAATCTTTGTTGTTTTTTGGAGACGGCGGGCATGAGTTAGCCTCCAACAATCTGGACTTGCTCAACGATAACGTTGGCACTTCCTGCTGTGAGTTTAACTGCTCTTTTGATAAGTGGCACAGTGCCAGCTGTGGCATCTGCTGCACTAAGTGCATAATCTGCACCTGCTGCTGATGAGTCATAGTTAGTAGTAATAGTGGATGCTGTTACTGCTGTGACTTTCTTTCCTGCAGATGCTGCAGTTACAAAGTCAGAAGTAAATCCGTTTGTGTCACCACCATCCACAGTCTCGATATAATCACCGACGCTGAATGTGTGACGACCACCACCAGAGTATCCCTCGGCAGTGACTACCATAGTTGCAGCGTCTGTTGCTGCTGCAATCTTAGCACTCTTTGCTTTACCACATGAAATTAACAATGCTTCATTGGCAACCAAAGTAATAGCAGGACCTTCATCGATTTGAATCGAAGAGGCAGATGTTGCAAGACATCTCAAGACACCAGACTTTACGACGACGTAGCTGGTGCCACTTCCTGTCACTGTTTGGGTGTCAATTACATTTAATACTGACATGGGTAAAAGATTCTCCTATACTTTCTATTTATCTCGTTGCTGCTTTAGAAACTTTGCCAGGTCAGCAGTGCTACCTACAAACATAGTGTTGTTTGTGGTATTCACTTCCTTCTTCTTGGGTGCTTCTATATCTGCAACTTTCTTTTGTAGATCTACCAACTTGTCAGCAACATCACCGACGTGTTTGATAAGTTGACCTGCTACTTCAAACGCACGAGGTTGGTCAGATTCCTGTGCTAACTCAAGGATACCGTCTACTGCCTCTTGTCCTTTCTCAATCAGAGAATAGAGATTTCCACGAGTATATTCATAATCTTTTTTGAGCTGTGCTTTAGTTGAGGTTACAATCTCCTCTACCTTTTCTACATCAGGTTTCTCAGTAGGTATGATTTTTGTCTCGATGTCCATGGCATCAGAGATTCCATCAAACTTACTCGTCGTTTCCTGTGGTTGGGTTTCTTGATTTTGCATCTGTAAACTCACTATAAATCTCATTGAATCCGAAGTTATCATCTGGATCTGCGTCAGCAGGATCAGGTGTAACTGTGTAACGCACCTCTCTAGGAGCGGTAACCTTACTATCGGTTGCATAATCAACAATCGTCTTGGTGATAAGCTCACCTGTCTTATCAGTAACAGGTCCGTACAAGTAAGTCTTTGCGACAAACTGTAACGTATATATCAGTGTGCGACGTGTGTCATAGTCACCTTCATATTGATCATCATAGTCCACGCTCAACAGTGTGACTGGATAATCTCTTTTTTCTCCCAGCTCAGCAACTAGATTCATTGTGATATTGAAACTAGGTTGGAAGTGTGGAAGAATTTGCTCAAGAATCTGCAAGGCATCATCTTGATTCTTAGATAGGATTGCCAATTCAAAGTTAACATTATATGGGATTGGCATAAAACCTTTGTTGGTTTTATCTCCTGTTGTATGTCTTATGTATGAGGTAGGTGATAATTTTCTTGTAGGATCGTATGCTATTGCTTGTATCTCGAATGATATTCTAGGGAGTGTAATCTGTGTCCTATCTTTAGAAGTCAGATCTCCTAGTTGTGCGAGACGTGCAAGAAACTTTTGTTTAGGACCATAAGCAAGAGGCACCTTCATGACCTCAGTCTTAGATCCAGACGTGCGTCTAAGCTCGATGTTATTAAACAGTGTGCCGAAACCGACAACTGTCTTCTTAAAAATTTCGTGATATGAGTATGTGCCTAACATTAGATTGTAGTCCCTTTGTTACCGAATTCACCGAATGGATTGCTTTCAGTGAAGTCTATGACTCCATCAGCAGTAGTCTCTAAGGCAAAATTCTGATCGAATTCACTATTCACATTATTTATTGTATTATAGGATGCAGTTGTCCAAGCAGCACTTGATGTCTGGCCAGTAACAGTTTCGGGGATCGTAAATATACCTGATCTGTTGAAGACCTGTAGTTGTCTGGTTGTTGAATCCCAAGACTTGACCTCTGCTGTGACATTAGATGTGCCACCTGCAACGATCTCACCAACTGTAAAGTCGCCACTACCACCTGCTGCAAAGTTGACAGTAACTGCGTTGGAGAAGTCTACTTCTATCTGATCAACAGCAGCAACACCAGTGTCGAAGTCTTCGTCGCTGTACTCGAAGAGCTCACAACGTAATCCCCAAACGTGTATCTTACCCAACTGGTAGAAAGGCACTTCGTGCTCTACAAATTGGATCTCAAAAGTTTTATTTGCTAGAGGGAAATGAATTAAGTCACCTTCATTAGGACGACCCTCTACAATTAATTGTGCGTTATCGTCTACTGCTTCTGTAAATCTTGTGCGTGAGATAATAAAAGTAACTTGGTCAGATATTCTTACACCAAATTTACTAAACATATCACCGTCACCACGGAATCCTGATGCATCTTCGATGTATGCTTCTATAAGAAATGCACCGTTAAACTGACTTAATGTATCCTCACCAAAAACAGAATCATTCTTCACAAGAGTCCTAGGAATGTAATACACATCCTTACCAAACATCTTGATCTGCTCGACAACAAGGTTGCCAACTAGATCTTGCTCTCCTGTAGTCCCTTGTGTGAAGTAACTGTTAGTAGCCATGTTATCCTATCATGTCTAGAGGTGGAGTTTCCCAAGTGGTGCGTAGTTGCTCATCTAGGTTTTTCAACTCTTCTACTGCATCATTGTAAATCATTTCACCGTTAAGAGTGACACCACCTGGCATCTGCACTCCTTGGAATTTGGTTAGATTCTGTCCCCACTGTTTTTTAATCTTAGCGGAAGCATAATCTTTAACCCACATCTGATTGTATATCTCTGTCCACGTTGCAGGATCTAATGCTCTCCATGCCTTGATCACAATATACTGATCTAACTGTGCGTCTTGTGGCCAATCAAAATCTAGATATAATCTATCTTGCACTGCAGTATATCTTACTGGTTTAATACCTTCTAACAAAAAGTCAATGGTAGAAAGGTGTTGTTGTATCATATAGTAATGATAAAACTGTGTAGATGTAAAATCATACAAGTCATTCAAACGCATCTGATATCTAATATCAAACATGTTTGATGTGCCCTTATCTGTAAAAGAAAAGATACCTTCTACAGATAGAATATGATCTGGAATTTCAATATAACCATTACCCTCATCCCATGAATCATTTCCTGCCTTAGAGGTAGAAGTTGTATTTGTCTCACTTCTGTTTATAACATCCTGTGTAACCTTATGCTTTAGATAGCAACGCTCGGCACCATCATAGTGATACTGCTGAAATTTTTGTAAGGTATAGTCAATAGCATCATCAACCTGTTCGTCAGACACGTTAATCTCCAAGACTGGTTTACCCAGTCTACGGAGACAATATTCTTTGAGAGTAGCTTTAGAATTAGGTTGTGCCATTTAATTAACTTCTTGCTAGTGCGAGTAGTGCAGTCTTGAGTTGTGCGACTGTTGAGATGTTAGTGTCATTACCAATCGCAACCAACTGAGTATAGATGTCATCTATGTCAGTATCGTTAGCGTCTGCTGTAGATCCCTGTGCAGCAGTTGCATAAGCAGTCGCTGCAGTTGCAGCAGCAGTGCCCAATGTAGGTTTACCAGTCAGGTCAGCATAAGCACCAGAGAATAATGTAGGTTTGCCAGTTAGGTCTGCATATGCACCAGAGAATAATGTAGGTTTGTTGCTTAGGTCATCATAATCATTAGATGTGGCAACAGCACCAAGAGAAGGTGTGCCAGATAGATCACCGTATGCACCTGTAGATGCTACAGTTGCAAGTCCAAGGGTTGTCCTTGCTGCAGCAGCGTCAGCATCATCAATGAGGGTGCCACCAAATGTACTGACTGCAGAAGCATCAAGTTTTCCAGTGATACCTGCGACAACGCGAGCGTCTGCCCTCGCGTCTGTATAGTAGAGGTTAGATCCTTCAGCAAGATCGCCTGTGTCCTTAGATGAGAGATCAAGATTTGCACCTGTCTGTAAATTAATTCTTGTATCTGCTCTTGCATTCGTGTAGTAAAGGTTAGATCCTTCAGCAAGATCCCCAGTATCCTTAGAAGAAAGGTCTAGGTTAGCACCTGTCTGTAGGTTAACTCTTGCATCTGCACGAGCATTTGTATAGTAAAGATTAGTAGATCCCTCGTTAACACCGTCAGTATCAGACTGAGTATATGAGAATACACCAGTTGATGAGTTGTAGGAAAGATCACCACTTGCACTGACTGCACCACGAGCATCGGCAGTCTTAAATGTAGTTACACTAAACTCACCTGTGCTACTGTTATATGACAGATCACCTGCAGCACTTAGATGTCCTCTAGTGCGAGCAGCAGTGATAAAGAGATTTGTAGATCCCTCAGTAACATTATCAGTATTGATGTCAGATTGTGTAACTGACAACTGACCACTACCAGACAACTCAATACCTGTTCCGTAGGTAAAGTGTGTCCTTGATCTTGCAGCAGTGGTGAAGAGGTTAGTGGATCCCTCTGTGATGTTGTCAGTATTGATGTCTGCTTGAGTAGCACTCAAGGTCAACATATTACCTGCGTCATCGTAGGTAGCAGTAATACCTGTGCCACCAACAATCAGATCATTAACTCTGTCGTCAACTCTTTCGTTAGTGAAGTATAGATTTGTAGATCCCTCAGCAAGAGCATCAGTATCATGGTTTGCAATACTACCAACTTGTGCCTGACCGTAAGTAATGTTACCTGTGATATTCAAGTTACCTTGGACTTCAAAGTCAGTGGTTGATCTGAAGTTTTCAACAGTCAGTCTGTTTGTGCCAGGATTATATGTAAGGTTGGTAGAGTCTGTGCGAATCTCAGTGTATCCATTATTAGTAGATACGAATGTTGGATAGTATGTAAGATTTGAAGTTGTAGTATCAGTTACATCAGCAAGGTTTGCCTTGTCAGCAGTACCTGTTAGATCACCTGTGACGTTACCCGTGATCTGTCCCGTTACACCGAGTGTGCCACCCATGGTGGTGTTAGTTGTAACGTCAAGTGAGTTAGTGGTTGTAAGTCCACCTGCTGTGATATTACCAGAGGTAGATTGCAACTCAACCTTAGTTGTGCCACTACCATTTTGCAACTTAAGTGTCTTAGTAGACCCTCTCAATACAACATCATCTTTGAAGAGTGAAGTGCTATTCTGAGTGATCGTGCCATTGAATGTGGAATTACCATCTACATTCATTGTGCTGTCAAAGTCAACACCCTGTGTAACATTCAAGGTGTCATCAATGATTACACGACCTGCAACATCCAATGTGCCTGCAATGTCAGTGTTACCAGTTGTAGATGAAACCGTAAACTTGTCGGTGTTAATAATCAAACTACCACCGATGTTTGCAGCACCAGTAGATGTGATACTTCCTAAGTTTAGAGTAGTAAGAGTAGTGATACCAGTGACACCCAATGTGCCTCCGATAGTTGCGTTACCAGTAGCACCTGCAAGAGTGATTGTCTCAGCAGCGTTAGGTCCTAGTTTTAGAGTCTGACCAATAAAGGCATCCTCTGCAACAGTCATACCACCGTTAGGAATCATCAACGGTGCATTGCCAGTCAGAGATGTAGGATTCTCATTCTTAGTGAGATCCAATCTTGCCTGTGCAGTGATGTTATCAACAAGAGTTGTTGTGCCTGTAACAGTTAGGTTACCCTGAGTTACTGTGTTTCCGTTATCTGTATCTACTGTAAACTTATCTACACCAGAATTATTCTGGATAATGAATGACTTATTATCAGCGTTGATTGTAACGTTATCTTGGAATGTCGCTGCACCATCTACGTTTAGAGTGCTGTCAAGATCAGTTGCTTGAGTGACATTGAAAGTATCGTCAATGGTTGTAGCACCCTCAACATTAAGTGTGCCTTGAATATCTGTATTACCATTGTCAGTGTCAATAGTAACTTTGTCTAGACCTGCTGCATTCTGGATCTGGACTTGCTTATTATCTGCCTTGACAATTAGACCATCTGTAATTGTAGTCAACAGATTGATATCTGCTGTGCCATTTACAGTCAAGTTATCATCAATGATAGTCTCACCAGTTGCAGAGTCAAGAGTTAAGTTACCTAGAGCGGTATCAATCTCAGAAGATCCACTAACACCAATCTGAATGTTATCAGCAGTGATGTCGGTTGAAGTAATCGCACCGCTAAATGTAGAAGTTGAGTTGACTGCGAGAGTATCAGAAGTTAACAACCCAGTGATAGTAACACCACCAGAAGTTGTTTCAAATTTCTTGTTACCTACATGGTAAATCTGTGTTGAAGTGCCATTTGCCTTGAAGAAGTATGATGAATGGTTTGCATTCATCAACTCAACCTCTTCAGAAGAGATAGTTAGATCAGTAGTTCCTGCTGTTGAGATGTAAGCATTATCAGTATTAGGGAAATAGTAGATCATTAGATCACTATCATCACCATAGTTAATACGCTTACCGTCTTCTACAGTAATGTGATCTTTAAAGGTTGATGTGCTATCAACAGTCAGTGTGCCATCTAGTTGCTGATTACCGTCAACATTTAAGTTTCCATCGACGTCAGCATTGTCTGTAATATTAACTGTGCCACCATCTGAATCTAGAATTAGATTTCCAGAGGTAGTAGAGATTTCACTAGATCCATCAACACCGATCTTAACGTTATCAGCAGTGATGTCTGTTGAAATAATTGCTTGGTTGAATGTAACTCCACCAGTAACAACATGTGCGTCCCCAGAAGCATTACCAATAGTTGTGTTTCCATCAACTTGTAATGTGCCTTGGACAACGGTGTTACCTGAGGCAGAAGCAACAGTAAACTTAGTAGAGTTGACTGCAAAGTCAGATGTTACATCGAGCGTGCCAGTGATACTGACATCTCCACCAAATGATCCATCGTCTGTGACGATGAGATCGTCTCCAACGTAGAGATCCAATCCAATACCAACACCGCCACCAACGATGAGAGTCCCAGAAGCAGAGTTTGTCGCATTTGTTGTGTCAAATAATTTAATTGATCCTGCATCTAGACCAGATCTTGTGCCTGCGAATGCCTCTGAAGAATTAGTAGCAGCATGATAAAGTGCATATCTTCCTGCAGAGTTATCCCAACCAAAGAATCCTAGTCTTGCTTGAGTATCGTAATACCTAAACTCAACACCACGATCCTTAGCATCATTGTTGCTAGGAGCAGTGTCACCACCTAAAGTGATAATAGGATCGTCTAACGTTACAACAGTAGAGTTAACTGTGCTTGTTGTGCCGTTAACAGTTAGGTTACCTTCTATTGTAGCATTCGTGTCAACAATTAGTGACCCATTAATTCTAACGTCGTCAGTTAGAGTTGTGTTGCTATTGACTGTAAGAGTATCGGTGTTTGCATTACCGATAGTTACGTTGTCAGTAAACTGTGTATTGTCGTTAAATGTTGCGTCACCGTGGACAGTAAGTGTACCTGTGCCCTGACCAACACGACCAATGATTGTATTACCGTTATCGCTATCAACTGCAAATTGGATTTGACCAGATGCATTATTGATATTAAATACTTCGTTATCAGACTGAATGATTAAAGAATCATAGATTGTAGTCTGACCATCAACTGTAAGAGTTGAGTTGAAATCAACTGCACCGTCAACATTAAGACTACTATCAAAGTCAACAGACTGATTGACTGTGAGATTATCTGTGATTGTAGTATCAGAATTGATAGTAAGAATATCAGTAGAAGCATTACCAAGTGTAATGTTTCCATCTACTTGTAGATTATTCTCAAATGTTACAGCAGATCCAACAGTCAGTGTGCCTCTGATGTCAGTATTACCGTTTGTAGATAGGACGGTAAACTTATCATCTGTGCCATTAGTAATCTTGAAATACTTACCAGTAGTATCAAGAGTGATGTCATTATGGAATACTGAATCGTCGTCTACATCCAGAGTGCTGTTAAAGGTGACAGCAGCATCTACATCAAGTGTGCTGTTGAATGTAACACCACTATCGACATCAAGGGTGCCATCACTGTGGATATTTCCGTTGTCACTATCGATGACAAACTTTTCGGCAGTGCCGTTTGTGATAGAAAATACTGTATTAGGACCGACAATTCTAACGTCATCTTCAAATGTCGAGTCAGAGTTTACAGTAACAGTATCGTTTGCATCTGTGCCAAGAATAACGTTGCTGTCTACCTGCAAGTCACCTTGTGTATAGATGTTACCGTTAGATGCAGTAACGGTCATCTCTCCACTATTAATGTCTACATCTTGGGCAACATCAAGTGTGCCACCAATGTATACGTTAGCAGAAATACCTGCACCACCAGTTACAACTAAAGTACCTGTAGTGGTTGAGGTTGATTGTGTGTTGGTAGTTAGTCTGAGGTTACCACCAATGATAGGAGCGTCAGTCCCAGTAAATGTTTCAGAAGAGTTGGTCGCATTGTAGAGGAAGCGATACCCGCCAGTGCCAGACCATATATTGCTGTCTGCATAATCTTCGTCCCACCCGAAGAATCCGAATCTTTCTTGAGTATCATAGTATCTAAATTCTACACCACGATCAAGATTGTCATCAGATGTAAGAGTATCCTCACCACCTAGAGTGATGATTGGATCTTGGACAGTTAATGTAGTTGAGTTAACAGTTGTAGTTGTGCCATCTACTTGAAGATCACCACGGACTCTAACAAGACCAGTAGCACCGTCATCATCATTAGGATCGATAACCAACGTTGAGTTGGTAGTCGAGATGACGTTATCTTGGAAGTGGAAATCCTCTACGTTGACTCTGTTAGCAACGTTAGTGGCATTGATTGTAATATCATTTTCAGCAGTAATGTTAATAAGTGCATTACCACTACCTGCATTAGTCGCATTGATTAGCAGGGTGCGATTATTTGTAGTATTTTGTGTGTGTTGGAAAGTAAGATCACCGTCACCAGTCTTGTCTAGTTTCTGATTTACGGCACCGTCAAGTGTAATGTCAGGATCACTAATATATGTCCTTACATTAATATCAACCTCTCCAGCCCCAGAGTCGCCAGTATTATTAGCCCCGAATAGAAGAGACCCTGACGTATCGTTAATTTTAACATAGTTGAGATAGTTGAATCCTCTGTAACCAGTAGTTGCAGTCAACTCCTGATCTAATTCAAAGTCTTCTTTTGTGTTTCCGTCAGCAAACGAAACGCGATTATTTTGTAGTTGTGTATTGTCTACACCTGCTGCAGCAATACTAACAAATCCTCCCTCATACTGCGAGGCAGGATTCCATGCTGATACATCGAAATCTTCTTGGTTAAATGATGCAAGACCTTTCTGTGGACTTACAGCAGATCCCAGATATCTCCAAGACCCTGCGTCGGAGGTGTCCGTGTGTGTAGGCTCACCGCCTCCAGAAGAGATATCAGCGATAGCCTCATACAAGCGACTACTTGAGTTTTTGACCTTATCATATCTTGAGTATGCTGTTGCATTATCGAATACAGGATCTTCACTACCTTCCTTTGCAGTAGCAATAGGAATGGTAAGTGCCTGTGTCAGACGACCATATCTATCAACAGTAAATTCAGTAGTGTTGACGGTTTGATCATCAGGTAGGTTAACTGAGATTAGAGGTGTGTCTAGGTTACCAGTAGGGTTGTAGTAACCAACAACGACCGTTGTATCAGCAAGGTCAATAAATGGGTTGTTACTTTGTGCGTTACCATTATTAACAATAATACGACCACTACCACCTGTGATAGTCCTAGTTGTAATGGTGCCCTCTGCCTGACGTGACATCAGACCGAAGGAGGTCATATCTGCAATAGACTGTAGATCTGTATCTGCAGACTGAGCGTCAGCAATACCGTACGCAGCAAGAGTCGTGGGGTTATCACCATCCACGATACGACCACGAGAGTCTACAGTTAGTCTTGTATATTGTGCTGTAGCATCTAGATCGTTAGGATCATAGTGTGGAAGACCTGGTTGATAATTCAACTCAGCAGTAATGGTTAAGTTTGCGGATCCATCAAACGTACCACTACCAGACATGTCACCACCAAGGGAGATCTGTCTAGCGTTTGCTAGTCTAGTTGCTGTAGCGGAGTTACCCACCAATGAAGCAGTAATGGCACCTGCCTCGAAGTTACCATCGGCGTCTCTCTTTACAAGAGTGTTCGCAGTATTACTTTCCGTCTCTAGTGGTCGCTCGTAGCGAAGACTATTCCACGGAGTAACACCGTCACCAATTTTCAGTCTCGACGTATCGATTTCGATACCCAACTCACCTTGGGCGAGGATCGGGTTAATGTTTGCCCACTGCTGAGCACCATCACGTCTTAATTGTATTCTATTTGCCATTGCTTAAGGATCCTTGCAAAGCACACTATTCGTCTGAGTTATTTATGTCCTCAGTGACCTCGGTTGTTGCAGCAAGTTTCTCAGGGGAGAGATATTCCAGTGTCTCGATGGCACCCAGTAGTTTGAGTGCAGTCTGCTCGTTAGAGCGGATCTTTTCGCTTAGCTCTTTGTTTTCTTCAACTAGTTTGCCATAACGTGTCTTGAATTGATCAAGAAGCTCTTCCTTAGAAAGAGTTTCAGTTTTAGTTGCTGTCATTTTGTAGCTCCAATAATGATTTGAGTAGACCCTTAATATCCTTCAGATCTGATTTTACTTCATCAACCTCAGTTTGTAAAGTCTCGATTGTGACTTCAGTTTTTGCCCGCTTGTTGTAGGCAGCCATGTATTTTTCGTATTCGGATGTATTGTTATTGATGATGGCATTTGTCAGGGGATCACGATACCAACCCTCTTTTCCATCAACAGGTATCAGATTTTTAATGTCCATACTTGACAAAGATCAAAATAATAAGTAGAATCAGCTTGTCGGTTTTCGGGATCGAAGTTTAGGTACTTTAAGTAGCGAGTGCTGTTGACCTAAAGTCGATTACCTGAGGGACTATTGCCTGATTCTTAGACCTCAATACAATCTTGACTTGGAATGCATTAAAGTTAAGTGCGGTCGCTTCATAAGAATAATCTCTGAATTCAAATACGTCGGACGCAGGAATGCCCACTTTCGGTTGCACCTCTACAAAGTTGATTGTATTTGGATCGACTTCACTTCCTGATTCGTAAGTCTTGATATAAACTCTTACCTCTGTGCCTTGTGGTCTATAGCATCCAAAGTCAATTTTAAGTGTGCGTGAAAGTTGAGCAAGGTTTGCTATACGAGTGAGATAAACGGCGTCGTTTTGATCTCCACTAGGTTCTAGAGATACATCAGCAGTTGATTCAATCAGAGTGTTAATACCAAGAGCTTGAGGACCGCCTGGCCATTGATTGATTCTGTTGCTGACAGTGATAAGAGATGTCCTATCTAGGTCAACATACGGAGAGACATTTGGGTTATCCGTATGAAGTGTTAAATCAAGAGAGATAGATTTGTTACCACCCAACTTGTTGTCTTCGTTAACCTTAGAGCAAATGAGTTGAGGAGTTGTGAAATAATTCTCTGTATTTAAAGTGATATCATAATATGTACCATTGTTAACGAATGACGCTTGATCAACAACCGTCGTGCCGTCTCCAACAGATGTGCCCGACGTAGTATTTACACGAGCAACAATACTTGTTTCTGGGAATACCAGGTTGGCAACCGATGGACGCAATGTTTCAAACTGGAAGTTTTGTGAAGCGATTGCATGGATACCACCACCACGAATACCGTTGTTAGCAACAGATGTAGTATTGAGTAGGTAATGATCCATCCATGGATCGCCAATACTATCGTGGACTTTGTTAATTTCTGTAAGAGGAATACCATCAAAGTTGTAACAGAAGACCTGTGATCCAGTAGGATGATCTTGGTCAGCAGTCGTATTAGATCCTCTACCAGATGTAGCAACTGTAATAACTTTACCGTCACTAGAGATAGCAGAGTATTGAATGATCTCACTACCAATCATGAGGTAGCCAGGATTCAAGTTACCGATTGCTTGTCCATTAACTTGTGTATGGAATGCTGCACCTGCCTCTACGTTAATACTTGTAGCACCTGCTGATAGAGATGAAGTCAACGTTGTTGGTGGGACTTCTGAGACTACGCCTCTTACATCAACATTGTTGGTTCGTTGGTGCATACAATGATTCTTGTGATACACGAGGACTTTACGATCCTTCGCCTGATACGATGGTGCCGAAACAGGGTAGTTATTCCTTGTGTCTCCACTATAGGCAACAGAGGAGATAGTAGCAGTAACAACACCGCCATTTTCCGACAGAGTATCTGCAAGGTCGAAGTCTTTATCAACATAGTTTACATATAAGACAGGGTTGGATGCAACACTAGTATCAGGGAGAGTATCACCTGTCGCATAGTATGCAGTAACTCTCGCAGTAGAGTTTGATGTAGATCCTGTAATGATATCAACTGTAGTTGTTGCAGTACCTGTTGCAGGATTAGGTCTAGGTGAGAAGTCACCATTAGACACTGTAGACAACTGGAAAATAGCGGTTGCCTGAGATGATACAATTCCTTGGAATGCGTTACCACTACCGTCAATGAAACCTGCAGACCAGATGCCTGAGATATCATTAATTGTGATAGTATTAGGAGTTGCTACCGAGTCAAACGCTGCGATAGTAGCAGATGCACCTGATGGACTTTGTGTTAGTCTAGCACCAACTGTGTAACTGAAAGGTCCACCTGCAACAGGTAAAGTCAATACTTGCTCAGGTTGAATAGTAACCAGTGGGTTGTCAGTAAGTCTTGTATAACCACCATTAGTCTCACCCATCTCAACGTTTTCGAGAGTTACGGTGCCATCAAGAGTAGTGTCGAATGCTGCTTTATAAATTGTAAACTTGAGATCCTCATATTGGTCAGCAGTCCAAGTAGATGCGTTTTGTGATTTGAATAGCACACCTGCATATGGTTGCTCAGAGATCGTCCTATTACCAGACTTCTCTACGTCACCCATTCTGGATATCCAGACTTGATATTCGTTAGAGTCAGACAGCAAGACGAAACAATATTCAACCGATTGTTTAATATAGACAGGAGATCTAAACGTAAACCTCGTCGGGATTGCTCCACTTTCTGAAATTTCAACATCGGCAGCGTTGATAGTAATATCAGATAGAGGCAAGATATCTTTTGTAGGATATCCATTTTCCATTGTCCTGATCTGCATAGAGATAGGAATGTTGGAGTCCTTAGTCCTAAAGAAGATCTCAACACCAGTGATCATGATACCGCCTTCTTCATCCACAATGAATGATTGTGCAAGAGGGTCATACCAACCGATCTGTCTTGTCTCAGTCCTAGTAGAGTTGATTGTCCTCTCATCAGTAACGGTGTCACGGACAATCTCAGCATTACGGATTGCAAGAATGTTTTCTCTTACAGTCTGCAACGTACCTGTTGCTCTGTATTCTGCATCAGCAGATGAGTCAACTGTGCCAGGTGTCCTTTCGTTTGTTGCACTGGTTGTAAATCTGATAGTCCTTGTACCTGTTGCCCAACGTGGGTTAGAGTCAACTTTTGGATTAGGAATAAAGAATGTGCCTTTGAAGTTACCAACGTTGTCAGTCAATAGACGACGATCTTTAACGTAAGCAGCAGCACCAGATGTCTGTCCAACAAGCAACTCACCAACTTTCACATTACCTTGGAATTCACCATTAGCGGTGGATGCCATCTCGTTAATGTCAATGTTAAGGAGGTCAGTGTTAGATGCATATGATGTAGGCAATACCGCAGCACCTGTGCCGTATGGAGTTGTTACATATTCGTCATCCGCAGGTGCAACTTTTAACTTGACACCAGATTCAATACCAACAACAGTCTCACCAACCACGAATGGGATCTGGTTACTGTTATCAATAGTGCTATCTGATGGTTGGTTGAATGCGTTTGCTCCAGCTGTTGTAATAACTTCATTCTTAACATTACTGTTGTTACCAGTCTTATTAAGCTCGATTACTTTAGGTGTAACATAAGGAGTAATATCAACGCCATCGAAGAAACAGTAGACACGAGTCCTTGGTTTCATTCTATAAACGTCGAATGCAAGGTTTCTAGATCTGATCCATGGCACTGCAGTCTGTGAAAGGATAGAATCACCCAGTGATTTTCTCTCAATCTTAGGCACGATTCTTGTCCTAATACCCTGTCTAGATTGATTCTCTCTAACTTCAAATGTGCGTCTTTCGTGGATAAATTCAAGACCTCTGTGTCTTGTGCCGACCCAAGTACCACCACCACTGTGACTACCAGTCCTGTTGATGATAGTATCTGTAGAAATTGTTGTTTCGCCAGTCCAGTTAGTTTGCCAACCACCCCATTGGATAGGTGCAAAACCTGTGTTAGGATCAATGTTATTCTCTGCAGCAACAGAGGCAAAGTCACCCTCGATGTTTTCTACTCTGGCAGGAAGTCTGTTGGTTTCGAGCCAGTCATCTGATGTAGGTGTAAGATCGATACGACCGATGAAAGTAAATACATTAAATGGGTTAACATTTTCACTTCTTGATGCATAGGGTTGCTCCACGATAACAACGTCTTGGTATGGCAACATGCAAATATTTGCAGGGGTTGTAGTGACGTTGACTGATTTAGTATTGTTTAATTCGAGTGGGACGTTGTTAGTAAAGTGAGAAGGTCTCATGATTCCTTCTTTGAAATCTAGAGAGCACTTGTAATCACTACTGTTGACGTCACCAATCTTATGGTCAGTGAAGTCATCAACAACAAATCCATTCTTAAGTCTGTCGAAACCATTCTCGTCGTAAGACGCGGTATTTTCTGCTTTGATCTCAAGAAGAGAAAGTGCAGTGTAATACTCAACGTTGGTGATACGCTTATCAAGGTCACCGATGTCCTTCATCGTATAACGCTTGATGATTTCTTGGTTGATCGTAGTGTCACGTTCTGGATCAAACATAAATGCTCTATGCTTGAGCGTTGCCAAACACATAGCACTCTGAATGTTATCAGGTGGTTGAGGATCTTCTGAAGATATACCCTCAATCAACTGTAGATCATTATCGTGAGTAAGGAATAGTTTGTCTGTCCTAGGTAGGTAGTAGTCGAAGTCACAACGGAATTCTGTTTCTGCCTTAGGAATATCAAACAAGGTCGCTGCTGCTGCAGCACCTGCACCCTGACCAGTTGTAGAGAATTGTCTAGCATCGAAGTCAAGAGTTGCACAAGTCACCTCAAAAGGACTACCGACTGTGCCTTGTCCTGTTGCCAATTCACCAACTGCAGGACGGAAGTCAAGTTGGTCTCTAACAGTCCTACTAGATCCTTTAAGAAGTGGTGATGGAATATCTGCAAAGTCAATACCAGTGTATGACTGACCAGAGAAGTAATCACCAGATGCTTCATGGATGAAGTAGTCAAACACTACCATCAACTGTCTGGTTGGAGGAGTAGTGCCAGGTTTTCTGATTAGACGAGATACATCATAGAAGAATGCATTCTGTGACTGATTCAATTCATATTGATTAGTGATAACCTTAGATCCTTTTTCAACAGATCCGTCAGCATCATCAATGGTTGCAGTCAATACGTTACCATCGCTGTCTTGACCATTAATAGTTTCGCCAGGATTAAACCCTGTGCCGTTTAGGTCAACGTTATAAAGTCTTAGAGTTGCGTTAATAAATGATACAACTACTGCTCTTGCACCTGATGTAACCCCTGTGACAACCGTGCCAGGAGCAAAGAAAGTTGCCTCCGAGAGTACAACGTAAGGGATCTTGGGAGCGTTGTCATCTTCGGATTCATAGACTGCGTGGAGCTTATATACGTCGTTGAGACCAAATGATATTTCTGGATCTTCGATTCTTGTACCATACAATCCTCCATAGTTTAGTCCGAATCTTTGAATGTCTTGTTGCTTAGAAGTCCTAGTGACTTTCATAGCACGCATCTTAGATGCAGTCTTAATTTTTCTAGAAACGATATTCTTAGATACCAATGCAGTCAGTTTAACTGTGGTAACACCTGTAAGACCGTCAATAGTAATGGACTGTCTGTCAGCACCAAAGGTAACTGTCAATGTCTGTGCGTCAGATAGTGCCTCGATGTCAAGGTTGTCACCAACTGAATATGCTGATCCAGATTCTGCAAGGATTGTAAGAATGTAGTTGTCATCATCCAGTGCAGCAAACTGCTCAGATTCTGGAAGTGCAACAGTCAAACCACCTGATACAACAGTCTTGTTATCAAAAGTCCTAAAGACAAAGAATGATTCGTCAGTGATAGACTTGATTGTCCTCTTAGGCATGTCCTGAGACAACTGACCAGAAGGTTGATTCTGACCATATAGATATGGTCTATATCTTACAACAGTAGTATATGTGCCGTCTGCAATAGTCCCTTTAGTTAAACTAGTGTCAACTGTAGCAGTCTGTGCTTGATAATCAAAGACATAAGGTGTAACACCTGTATTGTTTTGAGCTGTTAGGTTGATAGCATTCTTATCTGCTTTCGTAATAACAAGAGTCTTTTCACCTTGTGGAGATGATAAACCGTCAGGAGAAATAACATCACCAGGTCTTAGGTCTTGCTCAAACTTAGATCCATTAGTACCTGTAATCTTAGGAGGTGATCCTGCCTGATCGATTGTAATAGAAGATCCTCTGATAACTGCTCTGTCATTAAGCAATAGTTTCGCTGCAAAACTAACAACAGATTGGGCGTTGCGTCCAATAACAGATCTTACGTCAGTAATTTTATATGTGTGCACAGCATCTAGTGTGCCAACAACTCTACCATCTCTAGTGACTACCTCACCGTCAATGAAAGTACCTGATACTTGCTCAAGAGATACTCTCTGTCCTGAGAAATCATCAGTTACAAATCCTGTAGCACCTGAGATACGTCCAACAAGTTTGTCACCAATAGCAACAGTTGTGTTACCTGCAACAAAATTGACAGCAGTATACAACTGGATATCCATCAGATACATGTCAAATAGACCTGCTCCTGCTTTCTGTAGTTGCACACAGCGAGCACGTCCGATTTTTTGACCGACTACACTATTGTTAGTAGCGACTGCCCATCCATCCTGTAGATCGACAATCTGATAAGCATCACTAACACCTTCACCAGTGAAGTTAGGCCACCCATATACACCAAATACTTTTAGATATTGACCCCACTCTAGAGGAATGATAGTATTCTGAATACCAACAAAGTCTCTTGGTTTCTTAAGGTCAACATATTGTGGAGTTAAAAACTCTGTCCTAAAACCTTTAATATATGCTCTACCTGGTGATACCTCGATCGATGCATATTCTTCTGATGCAGGTTGTCCTGCTCTAGATGTTTGACCTGGTTGGTATACACCATTGTTGAATCCATCATTACGATGCTCTCTCAACTTAACATCGAATGTGTCGATTACATAGTCGCCAGACTCTTCAAAAGTCCTACGAGCTAAAGATTTCTCAAGTTGTGAGTATGCAGATGTATCAACATAACTCTCAATCCTAGAATTACGGATTCTAATTAATTCGATGAAGTTTTTATCAGTTTCATCGGAGATTGGTTTCTTGACCAGTGTAGTAGAAATCTTAAATCTATGACCACCTGGTGCTGAATAGTTTGATGTGCCTGCAGCGTTATCGTTTAGAGATGTATCATCTTCTGGGGTAACGATAGATTCTGCGACTTCTAGACCAATTCTATATGACGGATTGTTAGTATATTGATCAAGGATAATATAAGCACTAGGGACGTTTACAAAATGTCCACGAATAAAGTAGATACCTTCATTGATATATGCTACAGCAGCAACTGCAGTTGCATCAACAGGAAGCAACTGAGCAAATGGAGATCCAATCTCAATCAAAGTTGTGCCGAAAGTCAATTCAGACTCACAGATCAACTGCTCGTTTGCTTGGAAACCACGAACATTAGTCTCTGAGATAGTATCACCAGAGTCAATATATTTCACATAGAGAGTAATATATCCTTTAGTTGACTCAGTGGCAGGAATAGAGTATAGGACTTTTGCACGAATACCAGATGTAAGTCCAGAGATAATCTTGTCACTAAGTTGAGCACGATACGTCTCAACGTCAACTCCCAAAAATGCTTGTTGAAGTACAATAGCTTGCACATTCAGATCATAACCTACTTGACCAGGTATGACCATTGCACCTTCTTTGAAGAAGTGCTGACCCATATTCTCGATCTGATTTTGCAAGATCGATTGCATCGTCGTTAGCTCTCTTGCCTGTATTGGGAATCCAGGTCTATAGAGCACTCGATAAAAATTCTTATCTTTATCGAAGTCGTCGAAATAGGGACTAATGTTTAGGTTGGTATTCTGTGGCATCTTAGAATTCGATTACGACTTTGATATCCTCAATTTGGTCGCCCGCACGAGTGATTGGTCCTCTATTATCTATGTAAATAATCCGACCGCTATTTGGCTCAATCTCGGGGTCTGCATAACCGTTAGTAAATGCCATACCCAGATCATATTCTGTGTTGTTAATGACTCTGGTAGAGGATCCAGAGACAATAGGGAAGTTAATGTCTGGGTCACCTGATGTACCTGAGATAGATCCCACTACTGGGTTACCTCCATCAAACTCAGTCAAACTACCAGTAATCTCAGGGAAGATTCCGTCGATTCTATTCTGGTAATACTTCAATACTTTTGTAGTGCTATTCCAAGAAACAACACGACCTCTAGCAGTAACCTGCTGACCACCAACAGTCCTAGACTGTGTTACGATCTCGTCTGTGCTATAGTTTCCTGTAAATGTTGGAGAGAAAATAACTGCCTTTGTGCCTGACAAAGTTAATTCTGCAGTCAATTCATTTGTGCCATATCTGAATGGATTGAGCAACAAACCAATACGACGATAGTCGTTATCAGTTGGGAAGTCACCAGATCCCTCAGCGTATGTAAACTTGGTGTTAATCATCACACGATATCCACCCAACTCTGTGTCAGGTGCTGCACCATGACCTACAGATGGAGGAATGATAACCTCAACAGATGCACCAGATCCTGCTCCTGCTCCGATACCGTTGATCTCATCGATAACAACTGTCCCGAATGTATATCCAGATCCACCAGATGTAACAGTAGCAGTAACAAGTTTACCACCGTCAACCACTAGCGATACACGTCCACCAACACCATCTCCTTTAATAGGGACGTTTTCGTAGGTGCCGTTGTTATAACCAGTACCTGAAGATCCGATAATAACTGTATCAATCTCTCCACCAACAGCATCAGAGATAACAGCAGTATCTTCCAACACTGGCATGTATTCGTTAGAGAAGAATTTTAGGACTTGCCCCACAGGGATAGTATAAAGATACTTCCAACGATAGCCATCGGCAGTCGTAATAATAGATGTGGAGGCCAGTAGGCTCAACAGTAGAAGGTTTACCGTTAGGATCAGAAGGACTTGTGCCGTTGAATATGCACTTATATACTTGGTAACTAGAGTTGACAACGTAGAAGTCAGCGTCATACAACTTCGTCGCACCAGACGCAGCAGTCTTAGTGGCTGAATAATCATGTCTATACATGTCGTAAACGTAACCCAATCCACCAGTGGTTTGCTCGGGTGGGATCCAGTTGATACGACGGACAACTTGAATAGTATCGTTTGCCAATACCCTCTTAAGGGAGATCATGTCAGAGAAGTTGTCAGCAAATTCTTGCAGCGAATCTGTTGGATCAGGTGGGTCATTCTCATTGTCCCAGCTTTGAGGTCTGCCAATGAATACATACAGTCTATCTCTGGCAGATCCTGCAAGTAAGTCGGACTGAGCCGAATCAGGACCTTCCAGAGATTTAATGAATCTCTTGGCAGTAAAAATTCTAAACTGGTCGGTTAATAGTGCCATTTAGCTATAGGTCTCCCACACTTTATTTATGGAGTTTTTAATCGTCCTCATTTCGGACTCTGGTTGTATACTCAGTAAAGATGTGTGTGCTTGTTGCACCTGATCCTTGACCTTGTATGGTTTCGCCCGCACTAAACTTATTATTTGTGTTTGATGGGGTTATAGATTCAACATTGATAATAAATTCACCATCTCTCTCGCCTGCTGTTATACCTTTAAAGGTTGCAGTAACACCAGTCGATTGACCAGTTACAGTTTCGTTAAGAGAATATGCTGTTGTGTTTCTATTTCTTACAGTGATTGCACCGAAGGATTGATGGGTGTCTCCGTCACCCAAAACGCCTGCAGTAACAACAGTTGCAAGTTGCGGTGGACTATTTCCGTCGTATAGTTTGTCCGCAGCTTGGAATAAGGTGATATTCTGTCCACCTAATTCTTCCTCAATACCATATTTAGATGATGCGATACCACCGTCTAGGTTGATATCATTTTCAAATTCTGTGCCAGTATTTACGAGGTCAATAATACCGTCACCTACTCCGTCTAATTCATCATCATCCTCAAACGCTTTGTTTAAGATTGCTGATAACGGATCTGTAAAAGTAACAATGTCGTTACCTGCACTATCAATAATAACGTGTGGCGATACACCTGTGCCACTAGATTGTGCACTACCTGCAACGAATTGAATCGATGCAGTCTTATCAGATGAATTACCACCATCAATAAATGCTAGCTCGTCAACCTCAAAGGTTAGAAATAGAGCATGTGCAACAGGATCCCAGTCGTAAACAATGGCAACCCTACTAGTAGCACTAGCAACAAAACGTTTTACTTGGTCGGTAACCTCAAACGAATACTGCGAAACTCCATTAGCATCGTCTTGCAAGTTGTCAAGAATAACTTTTTGATCAAATCTAAAGTTGATACCCCTGTCGAGTCCAGTAAAGGAGGTTGATGTTTTACCAGTGTATCTGACGATTTCCTTCCCAACCAAGAATTTACCTGAGCCAGGATACGCTGCTGTAGTCTCAACATTAATGGTGTTATCACTAGGTGCCACATCTGAAATGAGACCAGTAAGATTATAAACAACACTATTAAGACTTTGCCTATTTCGTTGTTTACGAATGAGGTTGGTATCTCTAGCAAATACAACTTTAGGACTATTAGTATATCCATTACCTTTATTAGTAAGATCTATACTGGTAATAGCACCAAGGTCAATGGTTGCATTTGCTGCAGCACCCTTTCCTCCACCACCAATGATCTGCACAATAGGTGCAGTCTCAAAGAATTCACCCTGATTTGTTAGGGTAATAGATGTAACTTTACCAAATTGGTTGGGTGTAACAGTACCTGTTGCACCATCACCACCGCCACCACCAGAAATAACAACGTTAGCATCATTAAGGTCATAGTTTCTACCTTCTCTGGTAATAACCAGACCTGTTACACCACCAGTGACAGGGACTAATTCTGATCCAGATCCACCGCCACCTTCAATGACAGCACTAGTGCCATCAAAATAATTATCACCCAGAGTTGTCATCTGGATATAATCAATTCCACCAGTCTCATTTAGAAAAACTTTGCCTCGTGCACCAAGACTACCTGGATCTGTTGATTCGATCTTTAAACGTAGAGGGTCATATCCTTCGCCAGGATCTAAGATCTCAACAGCAAGTATTCTACTATCTTGGATTATAGGTCTTAATACTGCTTCCCTCAAAGGGGTGCCACAGTTTTGGACAGTTAACTTTGGTGGATCGTTTGCATCATAACCGTCCCCGCCATCGACAACAGCAATCGCCCTGACTCCAAACACACTGTTGAATTCAGGCTGAATAATTGCACCAGAGCCAGGAACTGTTCTTGCCATTAAACCACTACGAGATTACCTACCATTCCACCATGAATGGTGCACTGATAAACATAAGTTGTGCCTGCACTAAGAGTCTGAGGCACTGTCCAGAATTGGATACCTGATTGCGATCCACTTACACCGTCAGTAACAGCAGATCCACCGTCGCTCTGTCTTAGAGCAAATGGGTGACCTCCACCAGTAGTGTTGTTGAATCTATAGGTAAATCCACGATAGACATATATTGTTGGATTATTTGTATTAGATGGGACACCACCACCATCGAATCTATAACCGTTAGAAAGATCACTAGTGATTCTAAAACTAATGGTTGGTGATTCAGTTGCAATGAATTGACTACCGTCATATACAAGGTTGTCATTCTCATTTGCAGATGGGAATGATGCAGTGTTTGTAATTGTAAGAGTTGATCCACTAACTGCTGTCGTAATACCTGTGCCACCCGCAATAGTTACACCTGCAGTAGAAGATGCAGCAGTTACAGTGCCACTATCTCCTGAGATCGATTGGATTACGTTTTGGACAATGTTTGGAGAGTCATTAGTGATAGTAATAGCACCTGCATTGAGGTTAGTGCTAATACCTGATCCACCTAAGAAGTTAAGAGTGTCAGTAGTTACTGTTGCAGATGTGCTACCATTGTCAGCACCAAACGTTTCAAATAGATTTTGATCAGGATCACCAAGTGCTCCTGTCATAGTAATTGTAAGAGTATCTCCTACCAATGCAGTAGAGATGTTTGTGCCACCTACAATATTAAATGTGTCGTTTGCAGCAGATGCTGTGGTTGTGCCAGTGTCTCCTGTAAACGTCTCAAACAA
>CEPT01042744.1_pt1 | contig 28140 bp, 36 predicted proteins | sample 356221 | NCBI WGS metagenome assembly CEPT01 (sample SAMEA2620081, study PRJEB7988) | marine metagenome | isolation source: saline water (ENVO:00002010), including | reverse complement strand
CCGCCAGCGACGCCTGCGGACGCGCGAGCGAATCCATTCGCTGGTCCTAGACGAAGAACGCGCACACGACTACAAACCAAGAGAGGTGGAGTAAGCAGAAATAAAAAAAAAAGAACAAGAAGAAGAACTAAAAGAATACGTTAATTTACCAGTCTATTTTTTCTTTACTTTTTTCATTTATTGTTTCAAATACTCTTGAACCAATAAATGCTGGGTATTGTTTTAGTTTTTTATTTGCACTAAGAGGCGATGGATGTGATGTAACCACCAAATGATGTCTACTCGTATCTATGTTCTTTAGAAAATCCATAGCAAAAGCACCCCATGCCACAAAAACTACACCTTCACAATTATCATTTATTTTTTTAATAATTTCTTCTGTAAAAGGTCTCCAAAGTTTCATGTGTGTCTTGTCTGCTGGAGATGATTGTCGAACTGATAATGCTGAATTTATCATCAAAACACCCTGTTTAGCCCATTCTTCTATATTTACCTCTTTACCTATCTCCTTTTCTATATTTTTGAGAGAGGGTGGTTTTTTAACACCTTCGTTAACAGCAAAAGCTAATCCATTTGCTTGACCTGGTCCATGGTATGGGTCTTGGCCTACTATGACTACTCTAGTATTTTCTATGGTGAAATATTTAAAACATCGAAATATATCCTCTGTTTTAGGATATATTTCTAAAATTCCATCAAATTTCTTTTTATCCTCATTAACACCCTTAATTATAGAATCAATATCTACGACTATGTTCGATAACCATGACTGTTCCATAATTATTTTATATATTTATAATAAATTCCATTCAATTTTACTAAACATTATCAGAATATAACAACAACCGAAAAGTGGATAACAATGCCAGAACCCATGCCAAAACAAATACTCATCACAACTCATTTTTTTAGAAGAATCGCGAAGCTCTTTTGTAGAACGATATTTAGCATACATTGCTATAAAACCGAAAATAAAATGAATTAAAGGATATATAACAGGAAACTTACTATAGCCTAAAAATCCTCTGAACGATATGATTATCCAAGTAATGAACATACCTACAAAAGAATATACACGATCTGTCATTTTAACCAGTTCATCCTTTTTACCAAAGTTCATTACATCACTTTTATATATCAAAAATCCATGAAAAAATTCCATACAAGCATAAGCAAACCATGGGAAATTAGGATCATACTTTCTAAAATCCTTTAATAAAACAAAAACTAATATACCCAATATTGTATAAAAAAATCCTGATAACCTATAAAATATAGCAACTGGGGTATTTTTCATAACATCACAATAAGCATATTTGTTTACACCATTATAAATAAACATATCATATAACCTTTTCATAGATGTTTATATAAATATACATATATAAATATCTATTTAAGTTCCATCATACCTCTTAGTAATAGAGAAAACACTACTGTATGTAAAGCTAAACCCACGTTTGTGGGGCATCCTGTTGAAGGATTTGCGACTTGACCTAATAATTTACCAAACAATTTATTTGTAATTTTGTATGTTGCTGGGTTACCTATAATAACAAATAAAACGGCTACCATTAAAGTACAATATAATTTTTCTTGGCTTGTTTTACCACCTCCATGAGCATTTTTATATCCCATTATAATATTAGTTAATATAAAATAATTTCCATTCTAAATTATTAAACATTATAAATGTATATATACATCCCATTAATGGATATGTATGCCATAAACCATGCCAAATCATATATTTTTCACAATTATTTTTATTTTCTTTTAACTCTTTTGTTGAACGATATTTACAATAAACTGTAAATACACCTAAAATAAAATGTAAATTAATATAAGGTAAAGGAATTCTACTATATCCTAAATATGCTCTAAACGATATTACTAACCATGTTAATACTAAATTTATTAATGAAACTACTCTATCTAGAATTTTTAAATAATATATTTTTTGACCAAAATATACTACATCAGTTATGTAAATAAGAAAACCATGAAAAAAATTTAAAAATCCATAAGCTAACCAGGGAAATCTTGAATCATACCTTTCAAAAGTTTTATTTATTAATATTACAAATAATCCCCATAATGTAAAAAAAAAGGATGATAAACGATAAAAAGTAGAAATTAAATTTCTATCATTCATTTCACATTTTTTAAAATTATTTATTTTATCATATATAAATAGGTTATAAGCATTAAAGACCATATAAATATTATAATATTTTTACTTCTTTTATGATCATCATTTATTGCATATTTTAATTTTAAAAATGCACACTTCTTATCTTTTCTAATATTATTTCTAATTAATCTTCTCAATCGAATAACCCTTTTAATCTCATTATGACTCTTAAAATCTCTCCACATAGCTCTTAAAATACTAATGTATATTTCAATAGAATTGTGTTCTCCTAACTCAGAATAATAAGATTGATCTGGACCAGAACATTCCAAAACTAGAGCTCCAACCTCATTTGTTAAAAGATGCTCGTTAAATCTTTGGTTAATTGACGAAAATTCATACAATGAAAGTTTAATTTTACTACTATAATTAATATCTATATCTCTCTCCACTTTTTTCTCATAAAAGAGCCTTTTACTTAATTCATGGTGTTTACAATTAATATAATCAAAATCCCCTAAACCAAAATTTGTATCAACATATAGATCCGGTTTCATGTTAATTTATTACAAAAGTTATAAATATAGATTAGTATTCAATTTAAAATTGAATTAAATACAATATTAACTAATATTGTAATGGCGGACTATGCTTATTGGAGCGATGCACAAAAAAATTATAACTCAGATAAAGATAAAGAAGAACTAGAAAGGCTTCCGTGGAAACAATATTTTAAAGAAATATGTCAAGTCACTGCTAAAAGATCCTGTTGTACTAAATTAAAAGTTGGATGCCTTCTTGTTAAAGACAATAGAATAATCTCACAAGGTTATAATGGTTATCTTCCAGGATTTCCTCATGAATCAATCATTAAAAATGGTCATGAAGTTGCTACTATTCATGCAGAACAGAATACCATAATTGATTGTGCTAAACGTGGAGTAAATTGTGAGGATTCTGAAGCTTATATTACGCATTTTCCTTGTTTGACATGTACTAAGATGTTGTTAGCAGCAGGTATAAAAAAAATTTATTATATTAACGATTACAATAATGATCCTACAGTATATAATTTCTTGATCCCTGAAGTTTATTATGTTAATTGTTCTAAACATGCTAAGGTTGAAATAAATAAAATATAAATTGAATATATTAATATATATCTATGATTAAAATAATGGATTATATTTGTGATGATGTACTAAAATATATAACTACTTTCAACAGATGTAGTGATAATATTATACTTAAACATACTTCAAAACATATAAATAAAATAATTCCTTGCAAAGGTTCAAAATATAAAAATTTATTTGGATGTTCTAAACATATACATCACGATGATGTATCTTTCGTAATTAATACACTTAATTGCTATTCTAATGTGAAAAAATTTGATTATGTTATTCACTTTCAAAGTCAAAGGCAATTAATGATTGCAGAAAAGTATTTAGCAGATTTCGGTAAAATATCTCATTTTTGTTGCAGCAACAAAGGAGTAGTTTATCATGACAAAAATTCTAAATTATCAAGCATACATTATTTAAATAATAGAAATAATTACTTATGATGTCTAAATGTAAAAGAATATCTTTCTTCTTTTATTTTTTTTTCAATAGGTATTTCGTGTGTGAATTCTTTTTGAAAATCTCCCAACATTTGTACTATCTCACCGCTTACAAGGCCTACATCTAGAATCTTTTTTTTAGTAAATTTATCTTTTATGCGTAATTTTCTTGTTGCACCATAAGACAATATAACTACACCTGCATCTGTCAAATCTTTCTCATCATCTGAATGTGCCGATATATATTCTTCACCATTTTTGTATTTATTTACCAAAATACCATTAAAATTTATATTAAATTTCTCATTAATTATTTCTAATAATGGTTTTAATGAATCTAATGGTTGTTTTTCCGCCAATTGGTTAGAATAGTAATAACCTATCACATTTTCATCATCTGAAAAGAAGCCTATACTTCTACGTTGATAACATTTTCTACCATATACCATAATAGGTGGATTTTCTATTAATTTATCCTTAATAGTATTAACTATTTCTTCTAAGTTAATACTATTTTCTAATTTTATAACTTTTAAAGATGATTTATCTGTTTTAATGTAATTCATATCTAATTAATAAATTATTATTTAATCACTTTCAATTGTTTTTAAATAAATCTTTTATTTCTTCATTAGGATATTTGTATGTTAAATCTGGTTGATCATCTGAACCATCTTTTATAAGTGTGTATGTTCCTGTTATTTTACATAAATTATATATGTTGAAATTATCTTTTAAATCAAACCCTTTTACTCGTGTAGAAAAGTTAACACTTATACTACCTTCATCACCGCTTATTATCCTGTGAAAAATACCTGCAGGCCAAACAACCATAGCTGGTCCATCATAATATAACTTGTCATTCTTATAAATTTTATCAGGTGTTACTATAAAGGATGCCTGATCCTTATTCTTTGGATTATAAATATCAACATAACGCGTACCTTGTAAAACCATCAAATTATCATCCTGTGCCGGATGCATATACCATGGACGTTTAACTGCTGGAGTACAATCATCCACTGGACCTGGAGATATGCTGTTTGGACCATGAATGACACGATCTATACCATGAATCTTTGGAATATCTGATGGAACCATTTCATCAAACTTTACACCCGCAGTACGACGAAGAATTCTTAGAGGTATTATTCTATACATTAATATAATTCAAGATTTTAACTTTAAATTGTTTAATCACTGTAAAAGGTATAACGATTACACAAAAATTCTACTGAATCATTATAAAGTTCATTATCATGTAAAATAGTATCTAATAATATTCGATCTATACAGCATGAACCCGCACAGCAAATAATTCCCAGAAGTGATAAATACTCATATTTCGGATATCTATATTCTTTCATAGAATCAACACGAAATATTTCAGGTAACTCTTCTTCAATATTTTTTGGATCAATTAAATATAATGTGTTTTTCTTGTAAAAACATCCTTTCCTCATTTTATTTATTTAATTAAAAAGCATTTAATATCATTCAATTTATACTGAATCTCTTATAAGATTTTCTCTCATCTCTTCAGAATTTTGATTAATATAATATGAGTTATCATCCTGATCTTTATCTTTATTTATCATAATCCATTCAACAGGTGTAAAGATAAACATTGATGTTATACCTATACATTCTAATACCCAAAACCACACACTTGAAATATCCAATATCATAAGCGTAAGCAAACCTATACATGCCAATGATCCTATTGCTAGAATAGTTTTCGTTACTATCGTTGAATATGAATATAAAAGAGACAACAATGAATGGATTGAAAAAGATAAACAAAAAGTTATTACAGATAATGTGTGTATCCAATTTTTAACATACCCATATGTACAAACAAGAAAAGTACCATAAGATATTTGAAATACAATAGTAGTATAATACATACTATTACCAAACCATACAACCGCACATTTTTTTGCAACAATATTTTCTATTATAATATCTTGATATTCCCATATAATAGTTAAAGGTATAAATGATACCGCACTCATTGCACCTGTGGCCGGTGGATTGGCTATATATCCTGATATAGAATTGGATTTTGGTTCAGCAAATCCTATGTGTGAAAGAAATGGTAATGACCAAACATATAAAACACCCACACCAGTCATTATTATTTTAAATTTTAAAAAATTATCCATATTTATAAACAAACAAAAAAATTAAATTTATTGGAAAACATACAGAACAAAATGTGAATAAACAGAGCATTTTATCTTTGAAGGATATTTCTAGGTTAGTATTTATTCCAAATGGATAACCATATAAGTTATTTGTTTCATATTCAACTTCTATTTCTAAAGGATCTATGTGATCACTCAACTTCTCCTCATCACATTCATAATCCTCATTATTGTTATCATTATTATAATTTTCATCATTATTTAAAATAGCAGAGTATGGATAATTATATTCATTAGCTAACAAAGGAACATTGTACATAGAATCTTCTATACTCATATATATTTTACAAATAAATATTAAATATATAACTTTACAGTAAATCAATGAAGCTACCGATTATTTGTTTAGCTTGTATTTGTAAGGCTTTAACCATATCTCAATTTAAAAATGAAAGATTACCAACCATTAGACGTGTAGCTTATGATGATAAAAAATATGATAAAGATATTAAAAGTTTTATGATCGATATTGATGGTACTATATGTAAAACTAAAGATAGTAATTACCATGATAGCACACCAATTATTAAACATATTAAATTATTTAATGAATTATATGATAAGGGTCATGAAATTCATTATTGGACTGCAAGAGGTGCTAATTCTGGTTTAGTTTGGGACTATTTCACTATTTTACAACTAAAAGAGTGGAATGTCAAATATACTTCATTAAATATGGGAAAACCTCATTATGATGTTTGGATTGATGATAAAGCTATTAACGCAGATAATATAGTTTCTTATATGCATTATTTAAAATATAATATGTCAGCCTATGATGAATGTATATTTAATTCCAACAATGGTTGTGAAGGTTTACTTTTTTAATCTACGGGATCTTTTTTTAGTACCTCCTTTCTTCTTTTTCTTTTTCTTTTTCTTTTTCTTTTTACTCACTTTATTATACCTCTTGGAAGCACGTCCTACTGCTGAAGGTTCTCTAATCTCTTCTTCTTCTTCTGGTGTTAATCCGTCGAGGTGTATTTGATTGAGACATGTCTCAGCTGTTCTACTCAATTGTCTTAGATCTCGATCCAACATTAATTCCCTTCCATATTGATCTGTAAAAACACTACATGTTAAATCTACAATTACCAATTCATCTAGACTAAATTCCTTACTATTATATATTATATTTAATATTTCTTCCAATGTTACATTTATTTGATCACTTTTGTTTATTTGTGCAGAAACTGCGGGTGTATCACGAATAGCATTATTGACTTTCCATGTTTTTATTACATCATAAAGTTTATCATGTATATATAACATAACCCTATTTTCATATTCAGGTAAATAAGATTCAGATTTATATATTGTATATGTTTTATTAACAATATCAGAATTCTTTTTGTACTCATGTATTTGATATCTGTTACCAAAATATCTAGCAAATTGTACTACATCAGGATCATATCCATCTTGTCTTGGGTCACCCCAGTCTTTAATCATATCTGGTAAATACGGGCCACCTCTTGTATTCACCATTTCTTTTCGAGTTTCAAAACTAAGAAGTTTTTCTTTTATGAACTCGGCAGGATAGTCTGGTTTTTGTATTATTAATTCGTTCATAATATTTCTTATTATATTAGGTGTTCCAGGTTGATAAAAATTACAAATACCTAATTTAACACCATCTAATTTCGTTACTTTAAATGGAGTTATAGTTAAAGGTAATTTACGTTCCATATTTAATTTAACTGTTCCATGAGTTGTTATAAATAAAATCCCTCTTTTCACCATATATATATATTAGATATAATCTCCTTCATCGTCATCCAACATATCTTTATATTTATTCTCAATTTTCTCTATATTCCAACTTAAACTAAATTTAGGATTCTTCATTAATGCTGCAAAGCTTATTGGTAATATAGGTATTGCTTCTTTAACTTTTTCTTTGAATTTGTAACTAGATAAGTTTGAATCATCAAAAGGACATCTTACACCATTTAAAACTGATAAATATGGATTTTCACCAAATACTACTCTTGTATGAAATAAATATCTTATTGTATGTTTCCCCCTATATTCAGGACAATATCCCAGATATATATCTCTTGAGTTATCTTTTTCTGCTGCTAATGTCATTAATTTACTCTCTGTAGTTTCCCAATCTGGAATAGTAGACCATATTTCTAACACTAGTTGTGCTTTTTCCTTGGTTAAATGTCTAACATCTAGATTATCACCACCAAGATCTACAAGTATATCACCAGTAGGGGGACTAACTGGTGGAGCAGAAGAATGCAAAACTATATTATTAAGTTTATCACCACTTCTAATAATAAATCCATTAGCTATCGTGAATAATGTTAAAAAAATGTACATTACTATGCTTTAATACAATAGTTTTAAATTTTTTTAACATTATTAAAATCAATTTTTTGTTTGATCCTAAGTAATTTAGATCTTATTGTAATACTACCTATATCAAATGTTTCATTATAATATATATCATAAAGTGTTAATAAATATTTATTCATTATTTTCTTTATATTTTCATCAGGTTTATAAGAAAACTCTTTTGTATTTTTATTATAATTATAATCTACAATTCCTTCATTGTTAATAAATCCATTTAATTTTAAATTAGCTTTACTTTTATCTACAAAATATAATTGAATATCTTGTTTTTTTAAAATAATAGGGATTTGAAATTTTGCAACATAGGTATTCCCAACTAAGTGAAAACCTCTTGAAAATGTAGTTAATAACATAACCCACATTAGTTTCATTGGTATTATTAATAATATATCTTTAATACTATTTAAGACGAGAATGAACTAGAACGATTCATAACTATTCTAGGATTATCCATTGTTATGAAATCTTTGATTAGCTATCTCGATTAATTGATATGTGGGAAACATCATTTAATACATTTGCTATATAAACATTGATATAGATTTATATTAATAAAATATTTTGGCTCTCTACATTAGAAGGAGTTATTTTAATACTTCTTAATAACAATACTTCATCTTCTGTAAGATTTTTTATAGATTTAATATGATTTATCATTGTAGATAATAACCAAATATATATCAATGCAATAAAGAAATTCAAACTATTTTCCATAAATGATGTTTCACGAAATGTATAAATAAAACTTACAACATGATAACAAAAATCTATTAATAAATAAAAATTATATACCAATATATGTGGATACTTATATTTATTGACACCATGATATCCTGTACAACATAAAACAGTTAAGAATAAATACCAGTAATGTATAAATATTGAAAATACAAAATTTAATGTTCCTTGCACTGCTATTAGCATTTTTATTTTTTTTGAATTTTTGTATATTAATATGTATTTATCATCTAAATTATTAGCAGTTATTATATCTGCCGTAACAATATTGTATTCTTCATTATCTATTTCCTGAGCTATAGGCAAGTCACATACATGTTCTACCTCATCTTCTTTTTCTTCCATTATTATTATTATAAAATATAATAAATAGTTGTTAATACAATTTATTGTATGCAAATTATAATAATAATAGTATTTTGGTTATATTCTATTTTAATTCTATCATTATCAGCATATATATCATACTATATTTCTTACAATTTAATTATTGACTTAATAGATGATTTAAAAAAATATATTATTTATTTAATACTATCTATTATTTACTTTTTAATTCCATATCCGGATAACTATCAATGCAGAATTTCTAATAATGTTTTTAATAGAGCACTACCACAAATAAATATGACTTAAAATTTTAGCATTATAATATCCACCACTTTTATTTATCTCTTTTTTAATTGCTTTTTTACGCACTTTTTCGCCAGAATGACGATTATAATAATTTCTTTGACGCTTCTTATCCCCATGATTTTTATATGTATATAATCCTACATTAGTTCTATCTTTATATTGTTCATAGTCTTTGTGACCAAAATGAATTACTCGTTCTTTACCACTCTCTTTATTTTTAATAGTAGCAGTGTACTTCTTATCACCAGGTCCTTTTTTAAAGTCTACTATTTTTTCTTTCATCTTTTTAATATTACCACCTCCCATTTTAACTTTAGGAACTTTTCTTGTGCCATACCCATGTTCTTTTCTAGCCTTATTAGCAAGTCTTAATGCTTTACTTTTTTTTGAACATCCTTCTTTTAATATAGCATAATCTACTGCAGCAGCTTTTCCACCTGTTATAGAACTTGCTAAACGCGCATTACCCCAAGATTGTGAGGTTTGATTAGGTCTACTTCCTGAACTATAATAAGCACCTTGCCCTTTTTTAACTATTTTACGCAATGCTTTAATAGTACATCCTGTTTTTTTTGCTAAATTCCTTGATGGTGTTATTTTTACTACTTTATATATATTTTTGGCTTTTTCTACATGACTAGATGGTTTAGATTTAAATGATTTAATTTTTTTACGTGTATAATATTTATTTAATTTGTATGCTTTTCTAGATTTATTAATCTCTTTTTTCTGTATATTTTTGTCCAAGTAAGACAATATACTTGGAATATATTTTTTTGGATAATTAGACATATATATATATTTTTTGATAATAATATTATTTAAATATAGATATGTATTTATATTAATGGGTTTATCTGAATACGAAAAAGATCAACTCAAAAAGATGATACAGGCTAACGATACTAAAGATATGACAGATAAAATAAGAGATAATAAACATAGTGTTAAAATTAAAAATAGCATTGAAACTATCATCAAAATGAGAAATGAAAATATGGACTTATATTTAAATAACAAAAACGAATTTGAAAATATTGTTATCAAAAAAGATAACTTTTTATTTAATAATTATACAGATATTTACAATAAAATAATGAAAGATGAAATTGATATTAATATTCTTAATAGATTTTTGTCGTTATTAAAACAAATAGAAGATGGCAAATTAGATCAACACGAGGCATCTTTTATGGTTGGAAGTATTTTAAAAGAAATGTATGTAGATGGTGCTATAAAACGTGCTGAAAAACTGGATGAACAAGCAGAAAAAAATAAATATAAACCTATTCCTAACAAAGAAATATCATGGTCACAATATAAAGCATTACATTCAATTAACTAAGTTTTTTTTTACTCATATTATGAGCCAATATCAACAATAAAGATATAGTTGCAAAATATATCTGAATTTTGTATTTAAATTGCTTGCTTATTTTTTCATGCATAGGATTATAATTTTTATTGTATATATAATAAAAATCTGATAATGATATAACATCTTTACCTAAACTTTCATTAACTCTATTATGTATAAAATGCGTCCATTTTATAAAATCTTTTCTAGAATCTAGATAGGGAATTACTGAATATAATTTAAGTAATTCACTGAAATTATTGGAACTTTTGTTGTCTGGAAGAAACTGAGGCAAGCTTTGAATAAATTTATAATGATCTTTTTTTTGTATAGCATTTGGATTTTTTGGATAATTAAATGCTATAGAATGAATAACAAACCAGTAATGTGGTCCCCATATTTCTGGATTCATACATATAAAATAATATTAAAAGATAGCAATTATTACATATATATGAAATCATTTAACTTTTGTAATAATTGTGGTAAATCAGGCCATATATTCCAATCTTGTAATGAACCCATTACAAGCGTAGGCGTTATAGCCTATCGGAATAGTGAAAATACTAATAATGATGAAAGTATAGAATATTTAATGATATGTAGAAAAGATACATTAGGTTATTTAGATTTTATAAGAGGAAGATATAATTTACAGAATATAGAATATATCAAAACTATTATAGATATTATGACAGTTGACGAAAAAAATAGAATTATAAATAATGATTTTGACTACTTATGGAATAATTTATGGGGAGAGAACATCGGCATACAATATAGAGGCGAAGAGAAAAATGCTAAATTAAAATTTAATCAATTAAGAAAAGGTATATATGTTAATAATAATTATATTACTATTAAATCATTAATTCAAAATAGTAATACTATGTGGGAAGAACCTGAGTGGGGATTTCCAAAAGGTAGGCGTAATTATCAAGAAAAAGATATATATTGTGCATTAAGAGAATTTACTGAAGAAACTGGATACGATGGTTCATGTATTAATTTAATTACAAATCTAGTTCCCTATGAAGAAACATTTATTGGTTCTAACCTAAAATGTTATAAACATAAATATTTTGTAGGTAATATTGAAACTAGTAAACTTCCTTTTTATAAATATCAAGATACAGAAGTTAGTAAAGTTGAATGGAAGTCGTTTGACAATTGTAAAAGATCTATTAGAAATTACAATTTAGAAAAATTAGAAATTATAGAAAGTGTGAATAATATTTTAACCGAAAACAATATATGCATATAAATTATTTATTTGTATAAATTATATATATGAATGAAAGTGAAATTAGAGAGGAAGAAAACTTATTACTTAATAAAGATTATGATTATTTATACCCTAATTTAAATGATCCTAATTTTATAATTAAAATCGCAGAAAAAAAAGAATTTAATGATACTGAATATAATGGAGAAATTTATGATGTTGAAACTCAAGGTGATAAGTTATGTAATGCTCAATTTGAATTAGCTAATCATCAAATCTTTGTAAGAAATTTTCTTTCAAACCAAACACCTTATAATGGATTACTTTTATATCATGGGTTAGGAACTGGTAAAACATGTTCGGCGATTACTATAAGCGAAGAGTACAGAGAATATATGAAACAAATGGGTATTACAAAAAGAATAATTATTGTTGGTAATAAAAATATACAAGACAATTATAGATTACAATTATTTGATGAACGCAAACTTGAATTAATTGATGGAAAATGGAACCTTGTGGGCTGCACAAGTAACAAATTTATTAATGAAATTAATCCTATGAATATGAAAGGTATAACAAAAACTAAAATAATATCACAAGTAAATACAATAATAAATACATTCTATTTATTTATTGGTTATAGAGAATTTGGAAATATGATCGGTAAAAAAATAAATAAATTTAAGAATGAACCTGATATTAAATTAAAAGAGAAAAATATAGAAACTACATTAAGAAATGAGTTTTCAAATAGATTAGTTATAATTGATGAAGTTCAAAATATTAGATTATCTGATAACATAGAAGATAAAAAAGTAGGTCAACGTTTACTAGAAGTTACAAAATATACTGATAACTTAAAATTAATTTTGCTATCGGCTACACCAATGTTTAATAGCTATAAAGAAATAGTATGGCTCATTAATCTACTTAATCAAAACGATAAAAGATCCACGATATCATTAAGTGATATATTTGATAAAACTGGTAATTTTAAAATAGATATTAATGGGAAAAATATAGGTCAAGAAATTCTAAGAAAGAAAATTCGAGGTTATGTATCATTTGTTAGAGGAGATAATCCATATACATTTCCATACAGAATATACCCTTCTGTATTTGCACCTGATAATAGTATTAAAAATATAGAATATCCAAAAAAACAAATTAATGGTAAAACACTTTTACAGAAAATAGAACATGTCGATGTTTTTGCTGTTAACATCGGATATTATCAAAAAATAGTATATGATAAAATAAGCGAAGAAATAAAATCAAAATATGTTAGCATTAGTGAAAATAATCTTGATAAAGGATTGGGATATCAAGTACTTGAAACACCTTTACAAATATTAAATATAACCTATCCAACAGAAGATATTGAAGAAATTAAAAACACATATGGTAAAATTGGATTAGATAATGTTATGAAAAGAAAACCATTATATACAGATTTTGAATACAGCTACTATGAAAGAATTTTTAATATAGAAAATATAGGAAAATATAGCCCAAAAATTAAAAATATATGTAATAGTATACTAACTTGTAAAGGTATTGTAATAATTTACTCACAATATTTAGATGGTGGTATAGTACCTATGGCACTTGCTCTAGAAGAATTAGGATTTTCTAGATTTGGTAGAGATAATCTATTTAAAACACCACCTTCCGAACCTATAGATTCTATAACCATGCTACCTAAAAGCAAAGTTGAGAAAAGTGCTTTTAAACAAGCTAAATATTCAATTATTACAGGTGATTTATCTTTATCTCCAAATAATATTAAAGAAATTAAAAAAATTACTGACAGCGATAACATTAATGGTGAAAATGTAAAAGTTGTTTTAATATCAAGGGCTGGTTCAGAAGGAATTGACTTTAAAAATGTAAGACAAATACATATCATTGATCCTTGGTATAATATGAATCGTATTGAACAAATTATAGGTAGAGGCGTTCGCACTTGCAGTCATAAATCTCTTCCTTTTAATAAAAGAAATGTTATGATATTTTTATATGCTACTTACATTGACAATGAATACGAATCCTTAGATTTATATCTTTATCGATTAGCAGAGATAAAAGCAATGAAAATAGGAAAAGTTTCTAGAATACTAAAACAAAATTCTATTGATTGTATTCTAAATAAAGGCCAAACTAATTTTACTATCGAAAATATGAATCAAGTAGTTAAACAGGTCTTATCAAACGATATAGAAATTGATTGGAATGTTGGAGATAAACCTTTTACAGCATTATGTGATTATTTAGATAGTTGTTCATATGAATGTTTACCTGATAAAGATATACTAGATATTAATTATGACACTTACAATGAAGATTTCATATCATTAAATATTGAAAAAATAATAGAAAAAATTAAAAACATCTTTAAAGATCAATATATATGTGATAAAGAAAAACTTATTAGAACAATAAACTATGTAAAAGAATATCCTTTGGTTCAAATATATTCAGCTTTAGACAAATTATTGAATAATGAAAATGAATTATTAACAGATATGTTTGGTAAAAAAGGTTTTCTTGTTAATATTGGAAACTATTACTTATTTCAACCTATTGAAATAAAAGATGAAACTATATCTATATATGAAAGAACTATGCCAATTAAATTTAAACATCAAAAAATTAAAGTTAATCTACCCAAAAATATTAATAATGTACTAGACTCTTTAGAAAACAAAGAAACTATAGAATCCGATGTTTTAGAAGAAACTAAGGATAAATCATTACCTATTAATAAGTTACTAAAAGATTTACAAGATAAATTTATATTAGCTACTACTCCAAACGATTTTGGAAGAGGAAGCAAAAATTGGTATGAGTTGTGCTACAAAACTATAGAAAGAATGATGGATGATGGAATTGAAAAATATATATTAGAATATTTAATTATTGAACACATAATGGAAACACTATTGATAAATAATATAATAATTTTATTGAATTATTTAAGTAATAAAAAAGAATATACTGACTTTGAAAAATTTATAAATAAATATTTTCAAAACAAAATATTACAGAACGAAAGTGTTAAGGGTATAGTTCTTAATGATAATGGAAAATTAGTTATATTGATATTTAAAGATAATGAATGGATTAAAGCCACTCCTTTAGATATTAGAGATTTAGGTGATTTAATAACCAATCAAATAGAAATACCACAAGAAAGATTAGCTAACATAGTTGGATTTATTATAGAATTTAAAAATGAGCAATATGTGTATAAAACACTAGATCTTGAACAAAATAAATCTGGTGCTAGATGCGATCAATCAGGAAAATCTGGTGTTATAAAAGTATTAAATAAAGCATTTGGAGAAGAAAAATATAATAAAGATAATACAAGTGGTATAAATGTAACACAATTATGTAGCGAACAAGAATTATATCTTAGATATTTTAATTACATTAAAAAAAACGATAATTACTGGTTTTTAACACCAGAACAAATAATTAGAACCAAAATTCTAAAATAAATTGAATAAAGTAAATAAATATTTATAATTATATTATAATAATGGCACAAAAAAATGATTATCAGCTTATGTCCAATAAATCTCAATTATCAAGAAAAACATCCATTCCTCTAAAATATATAGGCGATAATATTAAAAGTATTTTGAATAAAAAACTTTTGCAAGATCTGGAAGGAAAATGCACCATCGAGGGTTATATTATGCCTTCATCGGTTAATGTTCTTTCTTATTCTAGCGGAACTATAGAAGGTGCTGATGTAATTTTTCATGTTGTTTTTGAATGCAATATTATAAATCCTGTGGAAGGAATGCTTATTTCATGTGAGGTTGAAAATATTACTAAAGCCGGTATTAAAGCTAAAATCCCTGGTGAAATATCACCATTAGTTATATTTGTTGCCAGAGATCATAACTTCATGTCATCAAAATTTAACAATGTTAATGAAAAAGACATGATAGTAATTAAGGTAATAGGTCAAAGATATGAAATTAATGATAAATATATATCTGTTATTGCTGAAATTAAAGATAAATTACAAGAAGATAAACCTAATTTAGAGCCTAGCAAAAAAATTGTTAAGAAAAAATCTTTGAAATCCTCTGCTAAACCTAAATTAATACTTAAAGAATAAATTATAATACTGATATGGATATTGAAGAACTTAAAGAATTAAAAGATAATATAGAATTACTTTCAAAATCTTATCAGATCGAAGTTGGAAGATTATTACTTAACAATAATATTCAGATTGATGAGAACAAAAATGGAATATTTATTAATTTAAGTAAAATAGATACACCAACTTTAATTAAATTAAAAAATTTTTTAATTTATGCTAATAGTCAAGAGGATAAACTTAAAAATATTGAAAGTAAACAAGAAGAACTTAAAGATTATTATTTTAAAAATATTAATGAGCATGAACTCAAGAGCACATAATCTAGTAAACAAATTACTTGATTATATGTACACAGAAGACATCAATCTTGAAATTTGTGAAAAAAATCTAAATATTAATAAAAAAAATAATGTAGAAATTAAAAATAAAAACTTTTATTTACCTTGCCAAAAAGATACATTATTTTGGTGTTTCTATAACGTTTATAATAAAAACTTTATGGGAAATAACTCTTTTACTATTGAAAAAGAATTTAAAATAAACTTTGTTGAAATAGCAAGAAAAAATAAAGATACAATTAAAATAAATAAACTTAAATTGAATGATATAGAAGATGATTTAGTTAATAATGATAAAATAACAAAAAAAACATTATTACTACTTTCTATTTATTATGAACTTAATTTTATTATAATAGAAAATTATATATTTTATAAAATTATTGGTAATATTGAAGATAATTCTATCAATATAATAGTATTAGATAAAGACAAATACAAACTTTACATAGGTAATGAAACATATAATTATACTGCTATAGAGGCATATAAAATTGACAAACCCATAAAAGCTATTAGCGGTTATAAAGTTGATGAACTTAGAGATTTGGCGCAAAAATTAGATATTGATATTAAAAATAAAAATAAAAATCTGATTTACCAAGATATAATTCATAAAATATATAATTGAAATTAATTAAATAATAATGTTTTTTATTATTATATATGTCAAAAGAAAAACAAGGTTTTCATAATATCATTAAAAAATATATTAATGATGTTCCTTATGTTAAATCTAATGAAAATAGCGATCCAGAACTTGAAATACGTTTTGGAACTTTTGGTAATAAAAAAATATCTAGAATAGATTTTGACAATGTTTGCAAAAACTTAATATCACATGGATTCAAAACTACATCTAGGATAGGTAAATCTATACTTAGAATATCTAATGAATATGTTGACAGAAATACCGGAAAAACAAAAACATCTAATATAAGAACAGAACTAATAGGTAAAGAATTAATACAACAATATTGTAAAACAAATAGGTTGCCTGAATCTAATAAAGATTATAATTTTGTACAAAAAACTATGGCGAAAAATTCTGATAATACTTCTCTATTACCACAAAATATTAATACACATAATTTAAGAATTGCCTATTCCATAGAAAATAATATTTATAAAGACTCGAAAATGGCTACATCTATCGTTGAGTCATGGAATGATAGTAAAAAAGTTTTTAGATATATCAATAGAACAACTTTTGTACACGATGATTACCCAATCAATATTGATTGTAGTATAGTTAAGTCATCTACAAAAAATAAAAATTATTTAGTTTCTAACTATACAGTACAAGAAGCTAATTTATTCAATAATCCAGAAGCATATGAAATTGAAATCGAAGTTGACAATACTAAGACTGAAGGTTACACCACTGAAAAATTAGAAACTACTATTATGAAATGCATTAAATATATACTTGCAGGATTACAACAAACCAATTACCCTGTATCTTATCTTCAATTAGAAGAAGTTGGAAAATCATATTTAGCTTTAATTAAAAATACATCCACATATCTAAAACCAAACACTTTTATAGGACCCAATTCGTTTACCTTACAAAAACAAAACATCATTCCTTTAACTAAAAACAATAATATACCAAATATTAATAACAATTATAGCGTAACAGACAAGGCCGATGGACTAAGAAAACTTCTTTATATTCATAGTGATGGAATGATATACTTAATTAATACTAATATGAATATTGAGTTTACTGGCTGTAAAAGTGAAAATAATAAATATTTTAACACTATTATAGACGGAGAGCATATATCCCATAATAAGAATGGAAAATTTATTAATTTATATGCATGTTTCGATATCTACTTTATTAACAAAAAAGATGTAAGATCTAATTCATTTATTAAAACCAATAATGATGATGATGATAAAAAACTTTATAGACTACAATTACTTAATGAAATATTGAATGATCTATTATTAGTAGGAATTACAGGTAAAAGTGTCCCTATTAGAATATCGCCTAAAAAATTTTATGTTTCAAATGATTCTGTATCTATTTTTATGGCATGTAAACAAATTATTGATCTAGATAAAAATAATGGATTTGAATATGAAACAGATGGTCTGATATTCACACCTTGTGATTATGGTGTCGGTTTAACTAAAGAAAATACACAACTTAAATCAACTAAAACTTCTTGGGAATATAGTTTCAAATGGAAGCCCAGTTACTATAATACTATTGATTTTTATATTACAACTAAAAAACTAGAAAATGGAGAAGATGTTATTAAAACTATTTTTGAAAATGGTACAAACACTTCATCAACAGAAAATATACTGCAATATAAAGTAATTATTTTACGTGTTGGTTTTGATGAAAAAAAAGATGGTTATATTAACCCTTGTTTAGATATTATAAATGATAATATACCAAAATTTTACAATACTGATGATAATGATTCTTATAAACCTACACCATTTTATCCTACTAATCCTTATGATTCGAACGCTAATATATGTTATATACCACTTAAAAAAGATAACAATGGTAATCTGCAAATGTTTACAAAAGAAAATGAGATATTCACAGATAATACTATAGTTGAATTCTCATATGACTTATCTAAAGATGGTGCATGGAGATGGATACCATTAAAGGTTAGATGGGATAAAACTGCCGAACTTAAGAATGGTGGCAGAAACTATGGAAATAGTTATAATGTAGCTAATAGCAATTGGCAAACCATACATAATCCTATTACAGAAGAAATGATATCTACTGGTTCGAATATTGATGAAAACATTGACGATATATATTATACTAAATTATATGGAAAATCTAATACAAAAGCTCTTCGTGATTTCCATAATTTATATGTTAAAATGATGTTGATAAAAGGACCATCACAAAGTGGATATACGTTGATTGATTTGGCAGTAGGTAAAGGTGGAGACTTTCCGAAGTGGATTGATTCAAAATTATCATTTATATTTGGTATAGATTTGTCAAAAGATAATATTGAAAACAGAATAGATGGTGCATGTGCAAGATATCTTAACTACAAGAAGAAATTTAAAAATATGCCTGACGTTTTATTTGTTAATGGAAATAGTAGTTTAAACATTAAAAGCGGTGAAGCTATATTGTCTGAAAAAGAAAAAATTATAACTAAAGCGGTATTTGGTATGGGAGAAAAAAGCGAACGGGTATTAGGCAAAGGTGTTGTTAAAAACTATGGAAAAGGTAAAGATGGTTTTGATATCTGTTCTTGTCAATTTGCATTACATTATTTCTTTGAAAATATGGTAGTTCTTTCAAATTTTATACAAAATGTTGCTGATTCTACAAAAATTGGTGGTCATTTTATAGGAACATGCTATGATGGCAATCTAATATTTAATGAATTAAAGTCTTTGTCTATCGGCCAAGGAACATCATTGTTTAAAAATGATCTTAAAATATGGGAAATAATAAAACAATATGAAAATAATGAGTTTAAAGATGATGAAACATCCCTAGGATATTCTATAGATGTCTTTCAAGAAACTATTGGAAAAAGTTTTAAAGAATATCTTGTTAATTTCACATTCTTCAAAAATATAATGGAAAACTATGGATTTGTTTTATTATCTAAAGATGAGGCCAATTCTCTAAACTTACCTAATTCAAATGGACTATTTAGTGATTTACATAGTCATATGCAATTAGAAGTTCTTAGTAACAAAGAGTTAAAAAAAAATATAGGTGAATCACTCAAAATGAGCGAAGAAGAAAAGAAAATATCATTCTACAATAGATATTTCATCTTCAAGAAAGAAAGACATGTTGGTAATATTAAATTAGATAAAACTTCTCCTGCTAAAATTAAAATCAAACCTACTAACATTAAAAAATTATCTAAAAGAATAATTATTAAATAGGTAAACAAACATAAATATATACATACATTTAATATATGAGATATTTTATTTTACCTTGCAACATATCCACTATTGAAAAACATAATATTGTTATTGATACCAGTAACAATAATAATATTATATGTTATTCATTGGTGGAAAACTTAAAGAATAATAAAAACAAAATTAATAATTATATTACAGAGTGGGAAAAATGTAAAAAATATACTAATACATATGAATTCATTCATACACAAATACCTTCTAGTAAAATATCTATAAGTAAATATAAACCTATATCTAGATCTTACTTTAAAATGATTGAAATTTTAAATACATTTAAAATAAACAAAAAATTATCTAATTCTATTAATACATTTCATTTAGCCGAGGGACCTGGTGGTTTTATTGAAGCTATTGCAAATACTAGGAAAAATAACTATGATAAATACATTGGTATTACTCTAATGGAAAACAATAGTAATATACCTAATTGGAATAAATGCAAAGATATCATTAAGAAATATTCAAATATATCACTTGAATATGGTAGTGATAATACAGGTGATATACTACTTGCACATAATTTAAAGTATTGTTATGAAAAATATAAAAACAAAATGGATATAGTTACTGCTGATGGTGGTTTTGACTTTTCAATCGATTTTAATAACCAAGAAAAACTTGCATGTAATCTAATTTTTGCAGAAATATGTTTCGCTATACTAACACAAAAATTTGGAGGCTCTTTCATTATTAAATTTTTCGATATTTTTAACTTAGCATCTGTTGATCTTATTTATATTTTATCTTTTTTTTATAAAGATATCACCATTACTAAACCTTGTACTAGCAGAATTGCTAATTCTGAAAAATACATAGTATGTGAAAATTTTAAATATCACGATACACAACCATTTTTTGAGGTATTTTATAATATATTTTTAACTTATGATCTTAAACATGTTTCTATTAACAGATTCTTAAATATCGAAATTCCTCATATTTTTTTAAATAAAATAAAAGAAATAAATTATATATTAGGTCAAATTCAAATAGAAAATATTAATACAACTATTGAATTAATATTAACAGAAAACACTAACGAAAAATGTGAAAATTATGCAAAAAAAAATATTACAAAATGCATTGAATGGTGTAACAAAAATGGTATACCATATAATACCATATAAATATTATCAACACTTAGTTTTGATGCCATTTCTTCTTAGACATTCTGCTTTCGTATTACTTTTATCCCCCATAAATTTAGCTGCTTTTTGCATAGTATTATATTTTAGTCTAGTTACTCGAGAACTTGAATCTACTGCGCCTTGAACGCCATATTGTTGATTATTTGGTTTATAATATACTTTATTATAAACTCCATTAGTTGTACAGCTTTTTCCTTTGTATAATGAACTTGTCAGTTCTGTGTCGTCCGGCCAATTATATTCTTGGACCACATAATTTTCTGTTGAATCATAATAATTTACACCTGGATACTTACTTTTAAATGTATTGCTTTTGTAATCTAAATTTCTAGATTGTAAATATGCTGTTGTATTTCCATAATACTTTTTATTTAAAAATGTCACTGAACTTCTTATCTTTGAACCGCCACTAAACGAAATTACATTACCAGTACCTCTTGTGCCTACTGGTCCTCTTGTATTATCTACACTAATACAACCTGATGCATCACGTTTAGGATTTGCTGATATTGATGATGGGCTTACATATTTACCTAGCATCTTAAATTCTGTTCCAATTATGTAATTTGAAGAACACCCTGAACAATCATAATCTTTGCTTGATTTGCTTGTACCTAAACTATTAGTATAACCACGTTTTCGCCATATTTTTAATGGTTTACCACTTTTTGTATACCATGTTGTATTATTTGTACTCTCTAATGTATTAAAATCATTTTTAGGTATATATGTAATTTGCGACATTAATATAATATAATTAAAGAAAATAATTATATTGTATATTACTATAAATGACTACTTGTGATAATGATATCGATTTATTACATAAATTTATTAAATCTACTGACACTCCACTAAAAACTCCTTTACCCGACGATATGCTTGTTCATCTATATGTTGCCGGTATTAGTTGTCTTATGCTTATAGTTCTAGTTAATATACATAGATCTTTATAACTTTCTTTTGTTTTTATTACCTTCTACTACTACATATAAAACACCGCTTGAGGCCAAAGAACTTACTATTCCTACATATAAAAAGAAAGGTAATAAAACTATTACCCAAGAAACATTTCTATATCCATATTTACATAACGTATTTAGTATCCATGTCCAAAATAAAATGTAAAATAATTGCAGTATAAAAGCAGTTGTCTTACTTACCGCACTACATTCATATTTACCCATGCAAAATGAACCATCGTTGTGTGTTAAATTCTGAAGACCTAAAACCATTAATCCCATCATTGCAACTAATAAATATAACATAGCCGGCTCACACATTAACCTTCTGCGAATTATCGGTCCTTTTTTTGGCGAAAATCTCTTTTTAGGTGGCATTATATAAATATTGTTAGAAAATAATTAATTTGATTTGAATACCCCAAATGATATTAAAAATAAAAAAACTAAAATTAAAAATATAAATGGAAACAATACTAAAAACCATGCTATCTTAATATACCCTCTATTGCATAAAATATTCAATATCCATGTCCACACTATTATATAAATAAATTTTATTATAAACGCTAATGGTTTATCTACACTATTACATTCATAATCACCTACACAATATGATTTAGTTGTTAAATTCTGATATATTAAACCTAAATACCCTAAAATTGATAAAACTAAATAAAGTAATGCAGGAGAACATAATTCTTCGCTTCTCATATAATCTATACAAACATATTATATTGGTTGTTTGTATATACTTGAAGGTAATTCTATATCATCCGTTCCTGTTACCTTGTGTATTACATAATTTATTCTATCATTTATAGGATCTAAAACAAAACTATAGGGTCTATTATATGAAGGTAAAACTAATGACATTATAATACATGCTATTATAGTTATAATAAAAAAAATCATTAGATTTTTAATCATTATATATTAATTTTAGAAAATTATTATTCTATATCTACATGTGTAAGGAAATGCCTACGGCAACACATATTATATAACTCTAATTTATCCATCATCAAACCTTCTGGTGTTTTCTCTACATTCTCATTTGTCAAGTATATTACCTTATTTTCATCCAAATTTTTTTTTACTTTCTCTTTTCTCACATTTATTTTGTAATACTCATACTTATCTGCCAATACGTTTCCACAAGTAAAACACTTAATCGGGATAATCATTCTATATATCAAATATAGATATATTATTTAATTCAATTTATATTAATTTATCGTAGCAATATATCTATTATTAAAATCACCTCCTCTAAAAGTTCCACCCTTTTTAACTATACTTGATTTATATATTATTAAATAACTTGTAGTAAGCATTATGAAAACTATGATAACTATTATTTCAAGTAAATTATCACTAAATGACATAACACCCTCTACTATTGCTTGTAATAACTTTGGTTGTGTACCCAACACTATTATTACTAATACTAAAATTGCTATAGGTAATGATACTTCCATATATATATACCATTACAAAATTACATTTCTTCTAAACATATACCTATTGTTGTTTTATGCTTTTTATGTAATACCTTGTTCTTCGTGACACCCTTATGACATTTATTACATATACTCATCAAATTACCTGCATGATTCTTTTTAAATCCTTCTATAAATCCATTCTCATCTGCTATCTCTTGTGGATACATATGATGTATTTCTGTTCCCGGATCCCCACACATCTCACATTTACCTATTAATTTATCACTATTGTATCGACTTTGTGTCATCGATAAAACATCCTTTTCTTTTGGGTTGTATTTTATACGTATCTCATGTGCCCTTTTCAAAAAATCCTCAGGCATCGAAAGCGACTTACAGACCTCTAAACCATAATTACTATTACCTGGTCCATCCTTCAATATTCTATCATAAATCAACACATCGCCCGCTTGATCATACCTCACCGTCATATGTTTTAAACATAGCTTGTTTAGATCTTTTATTTCACTTCTATCTGTTATCTCGTGGAAATGTGTGGCGAAAATAAATGACGCTCCTTTGTTATGCAAATCTGTTACACCTGATATAAATATCGCCGTTGCCGACTCTGTCTCTGTTCCCGAACACAACTCATCTCCTAATATTAAACTATTCTCATCTGCATATTTTAATATAGTCCTCAACTCCGACATCTCAACCGCAAAAGTCGACAATCCTTTGAATATATTATCATTACCTAATATCCTAGTGAATATCTGTGTGTATGGTGAATAATCCATCTCCCTACATGGCACATACAAACCTGCCTGTGCCATTATTATACAAATACCCAGTGATCTTATCAAACTCGTTTTACCCACCGCATTCGTACCATAAATAAGCACTCCATCCTTTTCTTTGCCTAATTCCACATCATTCGACACATATAATTCTCTCGTGTTCAGCTCCTCAATCAAAAGATGCCTCAAACCCTTACAACTAAAGTATGCTTTTTTGTGTTCCCGGATCAATGGCCTACATAGCTTGTAGCTCGTCGCCACATAAACCTTGTTTTGTAAAACATCCAATGTTGTTATGTATTTCACCACATGCAAAAATTTATCTGTTAATTCCATAAAATCCATTATGAAATTCTTATATTGCATTACCACCTCATCTATCATCTTGGTTTTTGTTGCTATTATTGATTTATATATTCCTTGTAATTGACTTCCCATAATGTTTTTGTTTGTTCCTGTCGCTGTTATAAATTGCAATTCATCTATGTTTAATTTTACTATATTTTCTTTTGCTACATCATATGATGATTTGTATGTTAGTTCTATCTCTCCATTTATATTTGCCCTTGCAAATTCCTCTGTAATAGTCTTTGCCCTTTTCTGGGTTAGTTGGAGTGTACACCCACTCTTTTCTGTTTCATGTATCTTAACATAATCATTGGTATTCTTTGTTGGCGCCACCTTTCTTTTATCTGTCTCATATTTTAACAAGAAATTGTTTAAATACTTTCTTATGCATTCCAGTGTGTCATTCGCTTCATACCATTTCTCCACCTTTTCATCGAGCTCCTTGAAAACACCCTTGTTTATAATATTTCTATCTATATTTAATGTATTTACATCTTTACACAATTTAATATCTAGCGTGGTTTTAATTTTATTAGTTATTTCCATGCTTATTTTATCTATATCATCTAATTTACCTAATTTTTTAAAGAGATAGTCATTTAATACTTTGTCTTTGCATAAACCCTTATAGACTTTTTTGATAGTTTCGATATTGTTGTTAATGGTTACGAAATTTACTGGTGTTATTTCTTTTAATATTAATTTTCTGTTTAATTTTTCCAAATCTTTGATTTCTTGCAGTTCATTCCTTATGTTTGCCAGTTTGTTTGTTTTTATTAGATATTCTGTTATGTCATACTCATTTTTTAACTCTTCTTTGTTTGAAATAGGATGTAGTAAAATATGCTCGAAATCACGCTTACCCATCGGTGTTACCGCATTGTTTAAAAAACTAACCATACAAGAAAGCTTACCTTTGTAATTGTTATCTTCTATTATATTTAGCTGTTTAAGAGAGTGATTTGCAGTTATAAGTTTTTCTTTGTTGGCGGTTTCATAATGAGGTTCATTTATTTTAGATATGAGGTTTGGATTAGATTCATAAAGAAAATTCAACAAATAGCAGAAAGATTGACAGGCTATATAGTAGTTTGATAATTCCAAGTAAATGTTTTCTGTGTCTTTATTTTCATAATATTGCTCTATTATTCCTTTTTGATATGTTTGTTTTTCACAATTTGTTGCTTTTTGGCTTGTCGTGCTTATTTTATGGATTTTGGATGATTGAATGTTTACGAAATTGACTATGTCATTTATTTTGTTTTCATCTTGAAAATTATGTATTATTAGGGTTTCACAAGGATTGTATATAGAAACGAATTTTTCGAGTTCATCAAAAGTAGCTGGATTATGGAGGTATTCATTGGAAAATTGCTGAATAAATGATTTGCCTGTGTAAATATCTACACATGCCGATCCACATATAATAGTTTGTTTTTTGGAGTTGTTTAGTAACGTATCTGAATTATTTATGTCTAGCCAAATGCAGAGTATATTATTAGTGAGATTATTTGTTTCATTCATAAAATTAGTTCCAGGTGAATAAATTCCTTTTAAACTGCGAGGGGAATTTTGTGCTTGAACATCTTGAACTATTACTGGGCATGTATAACCCTTTTCATTCAGTTTTCTTAGGTATTTATCTATCATTTGCAGTCCAAATCCAGCCATAACGACATTTTTGCCTTGGACACATATTTTTTTATGGGCGATGTTTAACTCACAGATTTCGGCTATTTTCACCAGATCAGAACCAGTAATATTTCCATGCTTATCTTTTAAGCCATATATTTCGAAAAAACTACCACATTGCATTAAAACAACAGTTTTATCACCATGACTTAATTTGTATTTATTTGTTTCACTTATGTAATCATCTACTATCCCCATTATTTTATAATTATTTTAAGGTTTTAAGTTAATTATAAAATGTATATTATATATATAATGTCGGTTGTTAGTAATATCTTTAAATTAAATCAAGATCTAATAGATAGCGATGATATACATAGATTTGCATCACCAGCTGTCATTGGTGATAAAAGACATGACGGGACAACAAATACTTCTGTTAATTCAGTGGTAACTGAGAATTGTCCTTCTGGAACCATTGAAAACAGAATGTATGAACAATCAATGAAAAGGAACATTGAAAACATTTATTTTTTCTTTTTTACAGGTGACCAAGCGGGCCGCGCGGTCGGCGCCGAGCCGTTTGACTATTTTTTGGATCTGGATGCAACTATAGTTAATTATAAGGGAGAACACATGGAAACCACTTTGAGAGAATTCCTCGGCGAGGGCTACCAGCGCGCCGTGCCCGCGTCCGATCATACTTACCCGGTCGAGTCCGCGCCCGGCCCCGAGGATAAATTGCCGTTGGGCGCGACGTTCGTCGCGACAAGGACCGACGAAGGCGCTCTAACAACGGCGGTATATTTCGTAACTGACAACTGGGCATTCAAAAATCAGTTAGTTTCCACGTCGCCAGATACTATTTTCGATTCTGCCACGGGCGGTATAAGATTTAATCATCCGTTGCACGGCACTTTTGATTTTGAGCTAGCCCGCGCGAATCCGTCCCAGCCCGTCGACGTTCCTACATTAGGAAAACATATGAGGATATGTATTCTCAATGTTATAGATGAGGCAGCAAGATATTTTCACTATTATATTCCTATGACTATTAAAAATGAAACCTCGAGAATCGTTGGTGTTCCGGAGAAAGGCGATGTCGACTGCCAAGGCTTCCTCAGAATCATGGCTTCGCATACCCACTTCGCCCAGGGCCTCA
>CEPT01137047.1_pt1 | contig 30849 bp, 24 predicted proteins | sample 356221 | NCBI WGS metagenome assembly CEPT01 (sample SAMEA2620081, study PRJEB7988) | marine metagenome | isolation source: saline water (ENVO:00002010), including | reverse complement strand
GAAGTCCGTCGTCATAGAACAACTCAGCCGTTTTCGAGGCGAAGGCCACGTCACCCTCACTGCGGGTGAATACACGCAACTAACGGGTCGCGCTGGTCGAAGAGGAATTGATTCATCCGGCCACGCATACGCTCTTTGGAGCCCGTATGAAAGCTTCGGTGAATTAAGTCGATTGGCGCGTAGCACGGATTTTGTTCTTGAATCAGCGTTTCGGCCCACCTACAACATGGCCGCAAATCTGATGAACCGGGTCCTTCGAAATGAAGCAATTAACTTGCTCGAACGTTCCTTTGCGCAGTACCGATCTAACAGCAACATATTGCGGCTAAACAAAAACCTAGATAAGGCAAGAGCTTCGCTGGAGACCGCTCAAGGCGAACTTAAGCGCCTTGGAGTGGAGCATTCTGGAGACGGACCTGGGACAAGAAGTCCAACCGCTACGAGCGGCCGGCCCCTTGAGAGGCTTCGGCCTGGCGCGATTATTGAACGTCTCCACGGAAATGAGGCGCAGTTTTTATTGGTCTTGGGTACAACAAGCCGTCGGGGAGGGGAGCATCGGCTTCGGGTGGTCACTGCAAGAGGCAAAGTGATGATGCTCAGCCCGACTGACTTCGACGCTGCACCACAATTGATAACGGACCTGGAACTACCGAAGCCATACGCCCCTAATCGACGCGAGTACCAACGAACATGTGCTCGACTTTTAAAACAAACCCTAAACGACCTGGGGATCGTTCTAGAGATCCGCCGGCCAGAAGGTGACCTGCGCGCTGAACGTGCAAAGGCGACTCGACGAGTAGAGCAAGCCCAAATGGGAATCGATGCGGCAAAACATCAAATCGAAGTGGCTGAAGGGGGGCTGGCTCAATCGTTAAGCGCTATCGAGGAAATAATGGACCTATTCGGCTGCAGCCAAAATTGGGTCCTCACGCCGGTGGGTAAATATTTGCAAGGCATTTTCCACGAGATGGACCTTCTGACAGCCTTGAGTCTTTCTGAGGATTTATTCACAGAACTGTCACCGCCTGAACTGGCTGGGCTGGTCTCGACCCTTACCTACGAACACCGCAGCCGACTTGATCCTCCGCCTCCTTGGTACCCAAATACCTCACTTAAAAACAAAGTGGGAGTCCTGCTTGCGCGCAGCGGCCAGCTGCGAAAAGCAGAGCGAGAGCGTGGTCTGCCGGAAACGCGCGAACCCGACCCAACGATTGTGGGCCTTGTTCACGGATGGGCATCAGGCCACACGCTTGCCGATGTCGTAGATGACACATCGTCAGTTGGCGATTTCGTGCGCCACATACGACAAGTGGTAGACCTGCTAAGCCAGATAGCGGACGTCGCTCCGACGCCTGAAGTGCGGGAATGTGCCCGAGAGGCTTGCCGCTTACTTGATCGTGACCTCGTGGCTGCTGCGGCGCGGCTTCAGGACACAGAGCGCGAAATGGCCTTTGGTGATGGTGATTAAGTCGGGCGGTGAGTGGGGCCGGGAGTACAACAAGGGATGCCCCAGTCATTTGGCTAAGACGGATAAAGAGATCGGAGATCTTGTCGAAAGCAGTTGGGCTACCGAATCAGAGATCCCTCTAATTGGCATAGTCGGAGGTGATATCTGGCGGGCAGCGGGTTCTCCCAATGGTGGGGTCCAGAGGCTCAACACCGATAAAGCACGCAAGGCCGCTATCGACGTCGGAGAGGTTTGGCTCGATGGTCGACGTCATGCCGTTGCCGCGCACGTTCTGTTTCTCAAAAATTGGTGGCGCGGGCCTATCACAGCAATCATGAACTCCGAATGGCGCCGAACATGGCGTGTGGCACCGCGGGCACACCCCAACGACGGGTGGTTTGACCTAGTCGCCGGTGACTTAACTATCCACCAAAGGTGGCTCGCGTGGCAGCGAATCAAAACAGGTGACCATCTCCCCAACTCAAATCTCGAATCTCGCCGCATCAAGGAATTCACACACAAATTCCCAAGAGGGACGCGAGCTGTGATTGACGGAGTCTTCGTTGGGAAATGTGAAGACGTAACGCTACGAGTCCTTCCCGACGCCGTCTCGATCGTCTATTAGTAGCTACCTCAAGAGGGTGCGCGACTAGTAGGGCAGATGGTCCTACGATCAGGGCTAGTAGAAGAAATCATCGACTCAACTAGCCGGCCCTCAAATTGACTCTGAACCATTACGCGACAGAACAGTTCTCATCAAGCGAGGAAGATATTCTTCGCCGCTACTTCACGAACCTTGATCAACCTGTCTTTGCCTTAGTGAATCTGCCTGAGGTCGTTAAGGGCGCCTTGTTCGCCCGTTACAGCCGGACCCACAAAAGTTTGCGACGTCTCTTTCTTGATGAGTTCGTAGAGGATCTTGATGTTTCTGGTGATCACTCCATCGACGCCACCGTAGGCCTAGCGAAGGCAGAAGAGCTCTATCAACGCGTGTTTGTCGAATACGGCGACGATTCTGTGGCTCAACTTGGAGGGGTTCATCTTGCTTGTGAGCAGGCCTCCAACCTTCTGACGAAGGTGCTTGAGTGGGGTCGCCTCATGTCCTACTTGGAGCAGTCAACCCGATACCTTAGCTATGACACAAGGATCGATGGACGTTACCGATACCATCGTGACCCCGAAATTTTAGGTTCACCGATAGGCACCAAATACGTCGGCGAGATGGATCGAATTTTCGAAAGCTACGGCGAGCTCGTTCCATTGATGCAGGATTATTACCGGTCTGAACACGCCCAAGGGTCTGACATAGGTGATCTGGCTTACAGGCAAACTATTCGCGCTAAAGCTTTTGACGCGGTCCGTGGGTTGTTGCCAGCGGCAAGCCTTTCAAATGTCGGAATTTACGGAACTGGTCAGGCGTATGAGGCTCTGTTGCTGAGGATGAGGGCGCACCCCTTGCCCGAAGCTCGATCTTATGCAGACTTGATGTTGCTTGAACTGAGAAAGGTAATACCTTCGTTTCTTAGGCGCGTTGACGTAGCAGAGAGAGGCGTCGCGTGGTCAAGGTACCTTGAGACTAACCAGAGTGCGATGAGAGAGTTTGCAGAACTTCTCACAAAAGACATACCCACAAATCCGGCGCCAGAGGTTGACCTGATCGACTGGGACCCGGATGGTGAGCGAAAGATGCTCGCTGCGATGCTGTACCCCTACACCCAATTACCTGAGACGCAGTTAGTGGATCTCGTCGACGACATGACATCAGATCAACGGCTCGACCTCGTGCGTCGTTATGTGGGTGAAAGAGGTAACCGAAGGCACCGTCCGGGACGAGCCCTTGAGAGACTGGACTACCGTTTTGATGTCCTCGGCGACTACGGCGGGTTTCGAGACCTGCAACGGCACCGCCTCCTGACCATTGAGTGGCAGTCCTTAACTCCTAACCACGGCTACGAAACACCCGAAGCGGTGATTCACGCTGGATTAGGTGAGCGCTACTCCGGAGTCATGGAACGCTCAAGGTCTCTCTACGAGCTGCTCCTCCAGGACTTTCCGGATAGGGCTGGGTACGCGGTGTCGATGGCGTTCCGCGTTCGCTACATCATGCAATTCAATGCTCGTGAGGCATTACACATGATTGAGCTTCGCAGCCAGCCTCAAGGTCACCCGAACTATCGCCGAATCGCACAAGAGATGTATCAGCAAATCGCCACCAAAGCTGGGCACGGCGCTGTAGCTGAGATGTTCACGCACATTGACCTCAGCGCTGGGGAAGATGGGCGTCTTCAGGCCGAAAAAGCGCTTGAAGTGAAACGATCAGCTCAATGATGGAGGGAACGCGCATTGCGACGATCGCGGATCTACCGATCCTCGAAGGCTTCGCTGCATTAGCTGTAGCAGAGCAAGCTGAAAACCGAGGAGGATGGGTTTGGAGTCGGCGAGAAACACGGAACCCACCTTTTCGTGCAAGCCTGGAGTCCTCCTTTCATAATCCCGATGAAGAACTATGGGTCGGACAGATTGATGAAGTTCCTGTTGGCTACGCAGCAGCCGGCGTGACGCTCCTACGAACCGGCGAGCTCCTGGGGACGATTAGCGATATTTGGGTTGAGCCCGAAGCCCGTGAGGTTGGCGTAGGAGAAGCACTCGTAGAGACCGTGATTACCTGGTGCACTGCACGAAAATGTGTGGGTATCGACTCAATGGCACTACCAGGTAACCGAGCGACTAAAAATTTCTTTGAAACTTTTGGCTTTAAAGCGCGACTCTTGACAGTCCACCGAACGCTGGAGCTCGATTGAGTGACAGGCCGTTCGATGCCAGCATGTTGCGTCGGGGGTATTGCACTGTGGGGAGACAAGCTGCTCCTAATACGTCGCGCCAACCCACCAGGGCAAGGATATTGGTCGATACCGGGAGGGCACGTCGAACCCGGAGAGACATGGCAAGAAGCCGTAGAGCGAGAAGTGTTGGAAGAAACTGGCTTGAGGGCGACATGTGGCAGATTTGTCGGTTGGGTAGAGCGGTCAGCTGGCGATAATCGGTACCTCATCGCAGACTTCATGGTCGAAGTGTTCGCACCTGAAACAGCGGCAGCCGCTGACGACGCCGCAGACCTTACATTCGCCGATGTGGAGGACATGAAACTCTTAGAGATGGCGCCTGGACTCTTATCTTTTCTAAACGAGCACGGCGTGCTCGAGAGTTAGCGGCCCTTCCAAACAGGATCGCGCTTTTCAACAAACGCGAGCGGACCTTCCTTGAAATCTTCCGTTTTGACGACTGTTCGAAAATGGTCCCTTGTTATCTGCCAGCCGTCCTCGTCGGAAACGCCATGACTCTCAAGCACAACCTTTCTACTTTCGCGCACAGCGATAGGAGCGTTAACGGAAATGCGACCTGCCAACTCCTCAGCTGCACCGATTACTTCGCCCGGCTCACAAAGTTGGTTAACTAGGCCGAGCTCAAATGCTCGACTCGCTTGAATCGGGTCCCCGGTAAGTGCCATTTCCATCGCCACATTGCGTGCTAGCGCCACAGGAAGGCGAAAGAGACCACCTGCCCCGGCAATAAGACTCCGCTTGACCTCGGGTATACCAAAAGATGCTGCTGGCGACGCAACCACCAGGTCACACGCTAGGACGATCTCTAACCCCCCTGCTAATGCGGGACCGTCGACGGCTGCAATAAGGGGTTTAGTGCGCGGGTACCGAACTAGACCAGCAAAGCCGCCTCGTTCGGTCTCGATGCTCTTGCCGCTACTGACTGCCTTAAGATCCGCACCAGCGCTAAACACAGGGCCATTAGCGGCCAAGACGCCAACCCAAGCTGTGTCGTCAGCCTCGAAGGCATCAAGGTGGCTTTCCATCTCTGAAGAGACGTCATGGTTGACGGCGTTACGCGCTTCAGGGCGGTCCAAAGTGAAGACCCGCACGTTACCTCTCTGTTCGTAATTAACCGCCACTGCTCAATCCACCTCTTTGGTGCCGTTTTCGCTGGGAGGTTCTTCGGGTGACGCATCTGCTTCCTCGTCAGCCTCGGCTTCCGGAATCTCTGCGTCATGGACCTCCGCTACATCCGCGTCAGATGACGACAATGCTTCTTCAGTGGACGTCGACATTTGTTCCTCGTTAGAACCATTGGTTCGTTCGTCTGCTTCGCTGTCATCTGAAGAGATGGCACCTTCGTCCTTTGTGTCGCCCTCTGCCGTCTTGCCCCCCTTTTGTGGTTTGGGGCGACGCTTCCCGCGTGCCTTTTCGACCGGCTCAATACCGAACTGTTTGGCTATGTCGGGAATGCGGTCCGAAACCTTGGCGATTACATCCAATAGCTCCTTGCCCGGATCAGGCGGAATGTGGGCAATAGCGACATACGGCCGGATCGGAGAGAATGCGACCGCTTCGAGGACAATTCCGATTCGTTGTTGACTGACATCACCGCCAAGAGCTTGGTTGGCTTGACTAGCTAAGCTTTCGGCTATGTCAGGAGGCAGAGGACTTCCGGCCTTAGGGGGGCGAGAACTTAACCGAAGAGCACGAACGACTCGTTCCTCCTTTAAGGCTTCCCTAATCTCGTCCTGCCATTTGACCTGGTCGGACTCAACGCGCTGACTGAGGCCCGAACGAATTTCATCAGCTAAGGCCCGACTTTCGTCGTCGCGGGCGAAATCCTCAGCAGCCACTATTACAGCTCTCAGGTCTCGAATATCGACATCCGCAATTGACTTGAGAGCGGCATCAGCTCGATCCCGCCACTCTGCGACTTTGATCTGTGGAACCAGAGACTCCGCCAAAGCGAGTAAGGCGTCTGCTCGAACCGCCTCTGTGCCCTCTTCTTCGGCGCGCCGGTTCTGCTCCTCTATCTCCTTTCGGACAGCGGCAATGCCGCCCCGCGAAACCTGCTCGGCAATAACACGCTGCTCCTCGGGAAGTCCTTCAATTAGGGCTTTGCGGTGCGTACGCCCAGGCTTGAGCTTCTTCGGCTTGGGCTTGGAGGGAGCGTCCGCTTTCGGTTTCCGAGGCTTGCCGTCCCTAGACCCTTTTCGACCTTTGTCGTCGCGCTCTCGACCAGTGCCTTTAGGCTTCCTCTCTTTGCCATCATTTCGCCGCCGGCCATCTCTTTTCTTTCCTGAGCGACCCTTCTTAGCAAGCTGCGTGGTGACACCCTGAAATTCAGTGGAAGACCCAAGCAACTCGATCCGTTCGTCATCCGGGCGTCCGCTCCTGCCCTTTGGTGGCAGTACCGCGGTGATGAAGATCCCATCAATTTCGAAATCGGCATCTGCCCTACATACATCACCTACAGATGCACCGCTATAAAGCAGTGACCCATCAAGTGTTCCCTTAGGTTGTTTGGCGCCGGCGGCTCGCCAGGTCCAGATTCCGTCGTCGTTCTGACTTGTCAGTTCGACATCGATACGTCGGCTCATAATGCTCCGGGCTCTCCGGCTAGTCGGTTGGGAGGCGTCGGGGGAGAAACGGCCCCCTCGCTGGTCCCTAGGTACAGCACTAAACGTTACCGAAATGAAGCGCCAGTGATGCGCTTCTGATCTGATGCATTTTGTCGCCGAATAACCTCACTAATGCTGTGCAGCGTCCTACCCTCGGCTCCACGGATAAAAACTCAGGAAGTTATGCCTAAAGCGAAAGCCCCCGACCAATTTGCTCGTGAGATCATCGAAATTCCCGTCGATGACGAGATGCGAGACTCATTCATGCCGTATGCGCTCTCGGTGACTACGAGCCGCGCTATTCCAGATGTGCGTGATGGCTTAAAACCGGTCCAACGTCGAATTTTGTATGTGATGGCAGACCTGGGCCTTCGTCCGGCCACGCCCTTTCGAAAGTCGGCCGGCGTAGTTGGTGAAGTCATGGGCAAGTACCACCCACACGGCGACGGAGCGATTTACGAGGCTATGGTTCGCCTAGGCCAAAGTTTTTCTATGTCGGTACCGTTTGTCGACCCCAAAGGCAACTTTGGCAGCCTCGACGACCCGCCCGCTGCATACCGATACACCGAAGCTCGTCTTACTGAAGCTGCTATGACGATGGTCGAAGACTTAGATGAAGACACAGTTGATTTCAGCCCAAATTTTGACGGTGAACGCGAAGAGCCTGTCTGCCTCCCTGCCGCGTTACCAAATCTTTTAATTAATGGAGCGGCAGGCATCGCTGTGGGTATGGCAACCAACATGCCTCCGCACAACCTGGCTGAAGTTGCTGGGGTGATCGAGCACGTGTTAACGAAACGGCGGCCGAAGCCAACCGTGGACGAACTCATGGAGCATCTGGAAGGGCCTGATTTTCCGACTGGCGGCATAATTGTCGACGATGGAGCCCTCAGGGAGGCTTACCAGACTGGAAGGGGCACAATCCGTGTCCGGGCGCGTGCAGAGATTGAGAACATTACGGCTCGACGACAAGGCATCGTGGTCACCGAATTGCCGTATGCAGTCGGGCCGGAACGAGTTCAGGGAAAAATTCGAGAACTCATAGCCGCCGGGAAATTGGACGGCATAGCCGCAGTGGTCGACCTTTCAGACCGCAATCACGGCCTCCGTCTGGTGATTGAGTGTAAAGCTGGAGTCGGCCCGCACTCTCTCCTCGAGAAGCTCTACCGGTTGACTCCATTGGAAGAAAGTTTTGGCATCAATAACGTCGCCTTGGTTGATGGCGTGCCGACGACGCTGGGCTTGTACGAGCTGTCTAAACACTTCATTGATCACCGGCTCGACGTCATTATTCGACGCGCAAACTATCGGCTTTCTAAAGCGCAGGACCGCGAGCACATTCTGCTCGGTCTGCTCCTAGCGTTAGACAACATCGATAAAGTCATTTCGATCATTCGAGGATCTAAGGACGCGGCCAAAGCCAAGGCAAAGTTAACCAAAGAGCTAAAGCTCACTGATGTTCAAGCCACGCATATCCTCGATATGCAACTCCGACGCCTGACTGCGCTAGAGGTCGACAAGTTGCGTTCCGAGCTCTCTGAGATTCAGGACGACATTGCTGAGTTAAAAAAGCTGCTCAGTTCGGAGACTAAGCAACGGAACTTAGTTCGAGATGAAATCCGCGATCTGGTTGCTCGATTTGGGACGCCGCGACGAAGCACCGTCGTCAACGTTTCAGATTTAGTTGTGATTGAGGATGATGTCGTAGAAGTAGAGGAAGAACTGTTTGAGGAATTGGGAGATCAGTCCACTCTCATAACGCTGTCGACATCGGGCCTACTCGGCCGGCGGTCACCAGAGGACGAGTTCAAGGTAAAACCAGGGCGCCATGATGTAGTTGCTCGAAGCCTCGAAACGAGCGCATATAACCCGGTTTTAGCAATTACTGACCAAGGTAGAGTCCTAGGTGTTAAAGCCCGCGAAGTGCCCGAAATGGTAAGAGGAAGCCGGGGGGCTTCTGTTACCGAAATGTTCTCACTTGCGCGTGGGGAAAAGGTTGTCGGGCTTTTCGCAGACAGTGATGATCCTGTCGTTCTCGTTACTCGAAATGGGACTGCCAAACGACTTGACCCTGACAGTCTGAAGTCGCTCCGCAGTGGTAGTTCCGCCATCAACCTCAAAGGAGACGACCGTCTGGCCTCCGCCTTCAGGTGCAGCGAAGATACTGAAGTTGTGATCGTTGCTTCGGATGGGCAAGCGTTGCGCACCGCATCGAAGGGAATCTCGCTTCAGGGCCCTGGCGCTGGGGGAGTGGCAGGAATGAAGCTCAAACCTGGATCAAGAGTGCTTGCTGCGGGCCCTGTTGACTTCGGGACACTCGTTGTGTTGGTTAGCGATGAAGGCGCAGTGAAAGTTACAGATGCTGCAGAAGTTCCAACAAAAGGCCGGGCGACAGGTGGCGTTCGCACCGTTAGGTGGCGAGATTTTGAGACGACAGCCACGTTTGCTTGGGTCGGTCGAGGCCAACAACTAGCGGCCGTCGCAAGAGCGGCCGGTGACGACAAAAAGCTTGAACCGGTACCCGAGCCTCTCTCGTTGGATCCCACGAAGAGAGATAGCCAGACGGTTGCATTGGACTATCGAGTTGCCTTGGTGGGGGAGTATCGGTTCTGATGGCTGCTGCGACAAAAAGACCAAATGGAAAAGGAACGAGCGGGGGATACGACGCTAGCGACATTGAAGTTCTTGAAGGTCTCGAAGCTGTCCGAAAACGCCCGGGAATGTATATCGGGGGAACGGGGTCCGGCGGGCTTACGCACTTACTGTGGGAAATTATCGACAACGGTGTTGACGAGGCAGCAGCCGGACACGCCAAACTTGTCGAGGTTGTCTTTCATTCAGATAACTCTTACGAGGTGACCGATGATGGTCGCGGCATACCGATAGACAAGAAAGATGGTGACATAACAGCGCTTGAAGTCGTATTCACCGAACTCCATGCCGGAGGAAAGTTTGGCACCGGTGCTTATGGAGCGTCTGGAGGCCTACATGGGGTCGGCGCTTCAGTGGTCAACGCGTTGTGCACCAAGATGACCGTGGAAGTGGACCGAAAGAGCGCCACTCATCGCCTTGATTTCAAGGATCAAATCGCGGGACACTTCGCGCAAAATGGTCGCTTTACCGCATCACATGCTCTCAAGAAAGTGGGGAAGGTGTCGCCTTCCCGCACTGGGACCCGGGTGCGCTTTTGGCCTGACCGAGACATCTTCGACTCGGAAGCCACGATCGATTACGAAGAGGTCCGGGAACGACTTAGCCAGGTGTGTTTTCTTGTTCCGGGTTTAAAAATCAAACTTTCAGACAAACGCAAGGGCGGGAAGAAAACTACGGAGGAGTTTATTTCAAAGGGGGGCTTAGCGGACTACGTTGATTTCCTTTCAGGCGATGACGCGGTGGTGACAGGACTTGTTCGCCTCGATGGGAAAGGCGAATTTTCCGAAAAGGTTCCAGTTGATGGCAAGTTGACTGAAGTTATGCGTGAGTGTCATGTCGACATAGCGCTCCGTTGGGTTCAGAACTACAGCACCAAAATCGTCAGCTTCGTCAATACCATCCCCACGCCCGATGGAGGTACGCACGTCGCAGGCTTTGAACGGTCACTCACAGCTGCTGTTAATCAGGCAATAACGGCCGCCGACCCAAGAAAGCTGCGAAAACTCAGAGATGATGGCAAAGCTCAAAAAGAAGATGTGCAAGAGGGTCTTGTCGCAGTGGTGAGAGCGGTATTTCCTGAACCACAGTTTCGCGGCCAGACGAAACGTGAATTAGGGACACCCGAAATACAAAAGATCGTCGGCGGAGTCGCCCGTGACGGCCTAAAAGAATGGTTCGATGGCTCTGCTAAAGGATCCAAAAAGATTCATGTCAAGGCGATCCTGGACAAAGTGGCAGATGCGGTTGTAAACCGCGTGAGCACTAAGCAGGCCTTGGATACGCGGCGAAAAGCCGCACAACTGGGAAACAACGGACTGCCGGACAAGCTCTCGGATTGTCGGCTTCACCCTGAGGGCGAATTGCTTATCGTCGAGGGGGATTCTGCTGCAGGGCCAGCTAAACGAGCGCGTGACAGTGCTTGGCAAGCGGTTTTACCCTTACGCGGCAAGGTAGTGAATGCCGGCAAGGGCACCAAAAAAGCGGTACTCGACAATGCCGAGGCAACTGCACTCTTCACCGCGGTTGGGGCCGGCTCAGGGCCAGATTTCGATCTTGCAGCTCGCCGTTACGACCGCTTGGTCCTGTTGGCTGATGCCGACGTGGATGGCAGTCACATCCGCTGTTTGGTTCTCACATTGATCTATCACTACATGTTGCCCATGTTGGAAAACGGCCATATCTATGCAGCGCAACCGCCGACGCACGCCCTGGTCATTGGCCAAGACAAGGAATTCGTATATTCCGAAGAAGAATTACTAAGACGCAGTGCCGAACTAGACGAAAAAGGCCGGCGATACCGAATAACTAGGTTCAAAGGCCTTGGTGAAATGGATGACGATGAACTTCTTGAAACAACGCTTAATCCGGAAACACGAGTTCTGCGTCGCATCACAGTAGACGACGCTAAGAAAGCACAGAACGCCTTCGAAGTAATGATGGGCGCACCCGTCGAACCCCGCAAAGATTTCATTATTAGGTTCAGTAAGGATTATGGGCACGCACTAGACGTGTAGAGTCCAAATTACAGCTAACGCCCATAAGCCACATTATGTAAACTCTACTAAGAAACGGCCAAGATCAGCCTTTGGCGCAGCCCGCTCCTCCTATCGGTCTCTTCCGCCTGTCCGTTTGGGAGCCCCGCCCGAATACCCCGTGTTGCGGACGCTAGAGCGGCTCCTTGCCTCGCCGGAGCTGCCCTTTCCTTGCTTGGCCTCTATTGCTTGCCGCACGTTGTCTGGAAGGCCATCGAGCTTGGGTTTTGAAGGGCGTTTATCCTTTTTTGGTTTCTTGGGACGGGCCACGCCGTCAATCTTACGTTGCTGAAGCGTCTGCCTGGAACCTTTGCGGATGAGACGACACTTCACAATTGTCGGATCGGCTGCTTACCTCATCTTTACGACATGTCCATCTTCTACGTGAACTCCTTCTTTCCTGAGGAGTTGCGCCTGTGTGACCTCATTGCCGGGAGTCAGTCGCCCGTTCGTTGTGACAATTCGCCACCATGGGTAGCCGTGGTTTCGCTTTAAGAACTGGCCGACCGCTCGCGCTCCCCCGGGAAATCCAGCTTCTTCAGCGACTTCGCCGTAGCTCAGCACTTCACCCTCGTCGAGGCCGGCGAGAACCGTTGCGACAGCTTCGGAAAATGTCTCGCGCCTGCCGGGGTTTTGAGATAACACGCGCCAATGCTTTCAGATGATTACGCTGTTTGTGACCAGCACTGAAGATTTGTGTTGCTACGTGCAATCAAATGGGGGCGAAATGGCTGACTATGACATTCATATTTCGGGGGGAACCATTGTTGATGGGACGAGGGTTCCGAGATTCAAAGGTGATCTCTGGATTAAAGACGGGGTTATTTCGAAGATCGGAGGTCGGGCCGATGGCATCGCTGATCGGGTGATCGACGCCACCGACCGGATCGTCGCGCCTGGCTTTGTAGATCTACACACCCACTATGACGCTCAAATTCGATGGGACCCATGGTGCACCATTTCGGGCTACCACGGCGTGACCTCGGTGGTCTTGGGTAATTGCGGCTTTGGCTTTGCGCCCGTTGCAAAAGAGTTCCGTGAGCGGTCCATGCTGACCATGACTCGCACCGAGGCAATTCCCTTTGACTCGATGAAGGAGGGCATGGAATGGGATTGGGAGACGATTCCGGAATACCTGGATTCCCTGGACCGCATCCCTAAGGGTGTGAACGTCATTCAATACATGCCGACGGCGTCGCTGATGACGTACGTAATGGGCCTAGAGAAAGCTAAGGCCGGTGAACCAGCATCTGAGAGCGAACGTAAGGAAATGGCCCGGTTATTGCATGAAGGTATGGACGCTGGGCTTTGCGGGTTCTCTATTCAACGCCTCGGGCCCGACAGTGTTCAAGCGGATTTCGATGGTTCGCCGATGGTCACAGACATCATGTGCGATGAAGATATTTTCAACCTGGCGAGGGTTTTGGCGGATCGCGACGAGGGGTTTATCCAGATCACTCAAGGTACGGGCGATATCCGTGCCGACATAGCCTTTTTGGAAGAGCTTGCAGGCGTCGCCCAACGGCCAATCCTTCACAACGTGGTAGCCCCAGCGCGACAAGACCCCGAAGTTCATCGGCGTCCGCTTAGGTGGATTGAGAATTGCCGCCAACGAGGGTTGCCGATTTACGCTCAGTGTGGAACCGGGCGCGCCGGCTTCGCATTCACATTGGAGCATTGGAACCTTTATGACGCCTCCCCTGCTTGGCGGGCAGTGACTACTGGCAGCAAGGAAGAAAAGATTGAAAAAATGCAGGACCCAGAGTTGCGCAGGGCCCTCGTGGAGGAAGCGGAAGAAGCTGATCGAAGGCTCCAGGTAATTCAGGCCGGGGTTGGGGGCAACCCCAAAAGTTTGGTCGTGCAAGGTGTAAACCGTCAGGCAGACCTTCAAGAGTATGTGGGCAAGTCGGTCGGAGATATCGCAGAAGCTCAGGGGAAACACCACATCGAGGTCATGCTTGATCTTTCACTCCAAGGGGATTTGAATGTCGAGTTTCTCGGCCCTGACAAGGGTTCGAACGCCGAGTTCATGGCGGAAATGATGACGAGCTCGCCTTACGCGATACCAGGTGTGTCGGACGGTGGGGCCCACACCAAGTTCTTCACTGGTGGCGCCTATACGACTGATTTTTTGACCTGGTTGGTGCGTGATGAAGGGGTAGTAACGCTTGAAGAGGCTCATTACCGTCTCTCGAATCTGCCAGCTCATGCTGCCGGTTTCCGAGATAGGGGTTCACTGCGTGAAGGCGCCGCGGCAGACGTCTTGGTGTACGACATGGAAGAGCTTGAAATCCTTCCAAACTGGATTGGTGATGTGGAATATGACCTTCCGGGAGGTGAGTGGCGGCGCGTCCAACGGGCGGCAGGGTACGACCACATCATTGTGAATGGGGAAGAAACATTCGCCTCTGGTGAATGCACGGGGGCGACACCTGGTCAGCTACTCCGGCATGGCAGAGGATAAGGAAAAGCTTCTTATTCCTTCGGAGGTGAGTCCCAATCCTGTACGTCTTTGCCTTCGATCCGAGACAGTATGTCGAGGGCCGCAGCTGCGCCATCGCCGGCTGAAATTATTGCCTGACTTCTGGTCGGCCGGGCACTTCTACCAATGACGTAGACGGCATCAATAGCTGTTTTGCCGTTCCTATCCACAGGGACAATCTCGTCCTCGCCGTCGGTTGTTTGGATACCTAGCGAGTTGGCCAAGGGCATTTGTTTGCCCTCTCCAAGTACAAGGAAATCCGCTGGAGCGGTTCCTGTCTCGGTAGTGACTTCAACTCCCCCACCGGTGATTGCTACACCGGTAACGCTTTCCTCGCTTATCGCCGCACCCGCATTTAGAACCTGCTGTCGGGCCGCGGTCTGAAAGTCAGTTCCGCTTATAGCGTCTACGCCTAGATAGTTGTTGAGGAATGCGTAATGCATGACGGTTTGATCAGCCCCATAAACGGTTACGTCGTGTCCGGCGCGTGCGATAAACAACGCTGCGCTCAACCCGCCCGGTCCGTCTCCGATGATAGCGATTGTCGCCATAACCAAACTCCTCTAGTCGCTTTAGAAGGCCTTCTTCTCTTCGTAGGTTAAGTGCTTTCTTGGTGCAGCCACAATCTTGAATTTTCACGGCGCCGTTGGACGATATACACGTACCCTTATGCCTATAGGACAGCCAGAGAAGGTTCAGACATGGACGCAAATGCCGCACCAACCGAAGTCGATTTTCATTTTGATGTGATGTGCCCGTGGGCGTATCAAACATCTCTGTGGATGCGAGACGTTCGCGACCAGTTAGGCCTGACCGTTAACTGGAAATTCTTCAGTCTTGAAGAGATCAATCTCCGTGAAGGGAAGAAGCACCCTTGGGAGCGAGATTGGAGTTACGGGTGGTCCATGATGAGGATAGGCGTCATACTCCGGCGCTTGGACATGAACCTTTTGGACCAATGGTACGCAGTGGCAGGCAAGGCGCTTCATGTTGATGGCAACCGGCCACACAACCCGGAGGTAGCGAGACACCTTCTTGAGGAAATTGGGGCTGACCCGCACATAGTCGAGGAATCGATTGCGGATCCGACCACACACGATGAAATAAAGGCTGAGCATGATCGCGTTGTGGAAACCGGAGGCTTTGGAGTTCCGACACTCTTCTTTCCGGACGGTCAAGCGTTCTTTGGCCCAGTTTTGTTGGATCCACCGACAGGCGAGGCCGCGTTGCGGCTCTGGAATGGGGTGACAACATGGCTCGAGTTCCCACATCTATACGAGATGCAAAGACCTAAACAAGAGGCCGATGAGCGGGCTATTTACAACACCTTTAAGCCTTACCTAGAGGCAAGGGATTGGGTGAGCATCAATCGCGGCAAAGAAGTTGGCTTTGAGCCGAAGTCTTAAAAATTTCAGTTACTAGGATCATCTTCGTCATCGTCGCCGACCATCTCAGCGGCAGCAGCTAATGCTGAGGCCAGCGCCACACTTCGCTGGTAGACAGCCTCAAAATAGTGCTCAGCGCTTTCGGACTGCCCGGCCAAAGGTGGGTCGCCAAGGCTTCGGATTACAGCGGCAGCCTCTTCTGTGACGTGGATCTTTGCCGGCGAATCGGGTAAAGCGCTTGCCCCGTGCCAGAACTCTCGCACTTCTTTGTCTAACTCTGGACTTCTTCCGTTGTCACCGAGCCGTCGGGTTCTGGAGCTTTTGCGTTTCTTAGTCACGGTTGTGGCTCCAGTAATGCCTCGTGAAGAATCTCATCTGGGTCGGCGGTAAGTAAGGAGGATTCGTCTATGCCCAGTGCAGTGCGAAGTTGTTCCGCGTCGAGGTCTCCGAGGGAGCTTGATTTCGGTAGGACCATGTCCGCGATTCGGCGTTTACCTTGTACAACCTCCTCAACGCGTTCATCGACAGTTCCTGGGCAAACAAGTCTGTGGCAGATGACTGTTTTGGTTTGTCCGATTCTCCAGACACGATCGCGTGCCTGATCCTCCACTGCCGGGTTCCACCATCGGTCGTAAAGCACAACATGGCTTGCAGCGGTGAGGTTGAGACCGGTGCCACCGGCCTTCAGGGATAGCACCATGGCACCGGCGCCGGTGCCACTTTGGAAGCTTTCCACGAGACGATCACGCGTTCCGCGGGCTAGTCCCCCGTGGTAACACTCGATGTCCTTCCCGGTGCGTTCGGTGAGGTACTGGGCGAGCCGTTCACCCCAGGTTGCGAAGTGTGTGAAGACAAGGATGCGTTCGTCAGCTGCGAATACCGCGTCGACGATTTCGTTCAACCGGGTGAGTTTTCCGCTTCTACCTTCAAGATCGAGGTTCGCGTCTTCTTTGTCGTAGTTCAACGGGTGGTTGCATATCTGTTTCAGGGCTGTGATGGCTGCAAGGACCAGGCCCTTTTGCTGGCTGGTGTTCTGCTCGCTTTCGGCGGTATCTCGAACGAGCTTGTCGAGGACAGCTTGGTACAGTCCGATTTGCTCAGGTGTCATCGTGCAATGGGCGAGTTCGTCAATCCGGTCCGGAAGTTCTGCTGCGATAGCTGGCTCCGACTTGGTGCGACGGAATACGAGAACTCCGTTGAGAGCGTGCAGCGCCGATTCTGCGGCGCCCACCGCGTCCCCGACTTGGCTTAGTTGATCGATGAAAGCCGTTCGACCACCAACAAGCCCTGGATTGCAAAAGTCCATGATTGCCCAGAGGTCGCCGAGGCCGTTCTCTATCGGTGTGCCGGTCAAGGCTAGTCGTACTCGCGCGTTGAGCTTTCTTAGCTCTTTAGCGGTAGCACTTCGGTGGTTCTTTATCACTTGTGCTTCGTCTAGGACGACCCTGTCCCAACTTATGTCGGCGAGGTCGTCGATGTCGCGAACCGAAGTGCCGTAGGTAGTAATGACTAGGTCCGCCGCTCGAATTTTGGCTTTCAACGCTGCGCCTGACGCGCGCGAAGGGCCGTGATGCACAAGTACGTTGAGGTTGGGTGTGAACCTTCGGGCCTCTGCCGCCCAGTTTCCGACGACTGCAGGAGGCGCGACAACTAGCGCGGGAGTTTCTCCAGGATGGGTCCCGATGCGAGCCAAGATAGTCGGCGTTTTCCCTAAGCCCATGTCTAAGGCCAGGCAGCCGCCGAGCCCCGCGTCATCGAGGAAGGTCAACCAGCCAAGTGCTTCCCCCTGATAACTCCGAAGTTCACCCTTGAAGCCATCTGGCTGGAGGTTTAGGTCGGAGTCGATGCCGTTGGCAGCACGCAGCAGATCACTTGCCCAGCTGGTGCCCGCCAAACTAACTCCGCCAGTAACGCCTGCGCCTTCGAGGCCGAGTGCGTGGCGGAGCATCTCTGCGCCGGTGAGTTCAGTGGTGTCTGCTCGCTCGGCCAACGCTGCTGCCGCTTCAGCGAGGTCGGCATGGTTGAGAGCGACCCAGCGACCACGTGATTGCACGAGCGGCTTTGCTTGCATCGCAAGTCTCTGGATTTCTCCGGCTGTGAGTTCAACTTCTCCGAAGACAGCACTCCAGCTAACGGCTGTAAGTTGTTGGGCTCCTACCACGCTGTCCGCGTCCTCAGCGGTGAGCCTCAACTGGGCAACTTGGCGGCGACGGGATAAGGCGGGTACTCGAACATCGAAACCCGCTGACTCAAGGGCCGGACCTGTGTTGGACATCAAGTCCCAGGCTTCATCTTGATCCAATAGAACCTCGCCCCGTCGACGACCGCCTGGCCTTAGGAGTGCGGGGACCATTCTTTCAAGCCGGGTGTACTGGCCTTTTACTTCGGTTCGACGAGTGTTCGAGCCACTGACCATGGCGACTTCCACTGGGTCGAGTGAATTTTCGGGACCTGGCGATAGCACCTTAAGCTGCCACGCTCCTGCCTCGTCGGGTTCATCGAGCTGAACAATTAACGCGTACTTCGCAACCGCGGTTACGGGACGGGCCCACTGTTCAAGTTTCCTCGCAAGGTCTGAGCCGTGGTCGGCAGCGGCGCTAAAGGGCTTGCCACCCAAGTTCGCCAGAAAGGTCTCTGCTATTTCTGCTTTTGTTTTTGGATCCGGTGGCGGTGCTGGGACATCGAGTCGGCTAGCAGCGTTCGTCACTATTGCGTTAATCATCCCTGTTAGGGCGGATTGCACAACGGCACGGGCGTCGGGACCAGGATCGGCTGCTGTAACGGCACCTGGCAATGAGGTTGCGAAAGCTTCAAGTCGCTCTTTGTTGATGATGCCGGGCATCCATTGGACGATGAATTCGCCCTTGTTGTTTCTATTTCGTTTATTGCGTCTCTTGCGTATCCGCTGCAATTTAGGGACAGTGCGTCCTTGTGCTACCAGACCGACAGCTGTGGCTGCGACGAGGCTTAGCCACCGGGCGCTTGCACCAATCTGTTGGACGTTTGCTTGATTGCCCGCTTCCTCCACGATTGTTTGAGGAGGTAAGGGCTCGTGAGGGCTCGCATCCTTAGTGCTGCTGGAACCACTACTCGTCTGCTCAAGGTTGTTCGGGTCAATGATGTCATCCCATGGCTGAGTTGATAGCGCGGCAAGCCAACCTAATATGTCTCCCACCTGCGCACATAAGGCTGGCGCCGTGAAGCCGGTCGGTAATTCGATGCGGCGGTAGTCCTCCCACGCTGTTTCAGGTGCTCCCGCCGCAACTAGGCGTTCAAGAACCTGCTCGGGTGGCTCTCCATCAGTAAATGGGCCCCCTGCCCAAGCAACCACCCGCCCTGCAGTCCAGGAAAGTTGCAGAGCGATAGGTCCCGGCACGGCGTCAGTAGGGATGTTCGGCGAAGGGTCAGTCTCATCTTCAAGGCTGTATGTCTCGCCGGTTGCTCTCTCGTATGCCTCAGTCAGCAGCTCAAACTCACCTTCGAAATCGAGAATTACCTGTTTTCGCTGGGGGCCTTTCAAACGTCGAACTGACTGCATGCGATCTTCTAAATCTTCGATCAAGTCAGTTAGAACATTCCGCCAGCGGATTGGGTCAGAGGAGAGTTGATCTAGCTCCGACTGATCGGCCGCTCCATCGGCTTCCAGTCGAACGAGGGCGGCTATTTGCCCCCATGAAAGGGACGCCAAGAGCGACGCCCGCTGTGCGGCGCCAACATCAGTCTTCTCAAGCTGTCTTGTCGGGTTGGTTGCGTCCACTTGCTTCTTCTTAGTGCAGCGGGGTTTCAGGAGGGGCAACTTCACAGTGATCCCACTGTTTGGCAATGTGCCAGGTGCGCCGGCCCATCAACTTAAGCGTTCGTCAAAGCGATATCCGAGGCTTCGGCAAACCTAATGTCGATGTGCAGTCAGTCACCACCTTTGTCGCAGATGGGACTAACGATTAACCAAGATATCGCTATTTTGCGACAAAGACCACTTAAACGCCTGGGATTGCCTTCTTGGAATAGGTTGCAGTGCCGTACAGTGTGGATATGCGCTGGTCCTCTGCCTTTATCCCTACTCTGCGCGACGCGCCAGCTGATGCTGAGGCTGCTAGTCACAAACTTCTCGTCAGGGCAGGCTTTATTAGGCAGCTCCATGCGGGGCATTACAGTTTGTTGCCGCTGGGATTGCGTGTGCACGAAAAGGTCGCCGACATAGTACGCGAGGAGATGAACGCTATAGGAGGGCAAGAGTTCCTCTTACCCGCAATGCACCCGGCGTCTCTTTGGAAACAGAGTGGCCGATGGGACGTCATGGGTGACGACATGTTCCGGCTCCAAGATAGAAGCGGCGCAGACCTTGCTTTAGGTATGACCCATGAAGAAGTTTTCTCTTATTTGGCGACTTCGCTGCATTCGTACAGAGAATTGCCACAACTTTGGTACCAAATACAGATGAAGTTTCGGGACGAACAGCGACCGAAAAGCGGCCTGTTGCGGGTTCGCGAATTTGCGATGAAGGACTCGTACAGCTTTGATCTCGAAGACGCTGGACTTGATATCGCTTTTGAGGCCCACCACGGCGCGTATCTGCGTATCTTTGAGCGTCTGGGTCTAGATGTTATGCCCGTCCAAGCTTCCTCCGGTTCGATGGGCGGGTCTGCCAGCGTTGAGTTCATGGTCGCGTCGCCCGCAGGCGAGGACGATGTTTTGGTCTGCGAGGCGTGTGGCTATCGAGCCAATGTCGAACGTGGGACCTCTCGGGTGGAGGAAGTAGTCGACTCGGGTCCAGAGACGGCTTTGGAGCGTTTCCCTACTCCAGGAGTGCGTTCAATTGTCGACCTGACTGCGCTCGATAGCGAAGCGAAGGCATTGCAACAAATAAAGACCATGGTCATGGTCCTCGATGGGCAAGTTGTCTTGGCGCTTCTGCGAGGTGATCATCAACTCAACCTTCAGAAGCTTCAGGACTCAACTGGCGCAATTGACCTCCGACCTGCCACGGCGGAGGAAACGATTGACGCGCTGGGTGCGTCACCTGGAAGCCTCGGGGCTGTTGGAGTCCAAGGTCTGCGTGTTCTCGCGGACCTGTCTCTTCGTGGTCGAAAGAATATGTTTACCGGCGCTAACGAAGACGATTGGCACTATCGCGGGGTCTCACTCGACACGGATATTTCCGTAGAGGAATGGGTAGACCTTCGAGAGGTCGAGTCTGGGGAAGCTTGCATCGAATGCGGTGCACCCCTAGAAATCGTTCGCTGTATCGAAGCTGGCCATATTTTCAAACTCGGTCGAAAGTATGCGGAGGCCATGGGTATTTCGGTGCTTGACGCCGAAGGAAAATCGCAGGTTCCGACTATGGGTTCCTATGGGATAGGGATCGGTCGGGCGGTAGCTGCGATCGCTGAAAATCACCACGACGACGCTGGTCTAATTTGGCCAATGTCAGTCGCCCCATTCCACTTGCTTGTGACAGTGCTCGATGTCGGTGATGACGAAGGTATGAGACTGGCGGCTCGAGTTCAGACAGAGTTTGAGGCTGCTGGCTTCGATGTCCTTATTGACGATAGAGAAGCCCGACCCGGGGTGAAGTTCGCTGATGCTGAGCTGATCGGGGTTCCTTATCGACTCACCATAGGTAGTAGAAGTTTGGCGCAGGGCCAGGTTGAATTCACGCCCCGTGGCACAGGCGAGACGGAGCTCTTGCCGTCGGCGACCTGCGCCGAGGCATGTTTGGAGCGCATCCTTGCAGGTAAATAGTCCGCCATGCGGTACTGTTCCACATAGCGGTTCATTGGGGTAGGTCGGCCGCGAGGCGCTGCGCTGCGTCGAGGGCTAGGAGGTGTGACCATGAGCGATGAGCCTGGCGGCGACGATGATCTCGATCTATCGACCCTTGACGATGAAGACCTCACAGCACAGATGCATGATGACCTGTATGACGGACTTGCCGATGAGATAGTCGAAGGTACCGAAATATTGCTTTCTCGCGGATGGGCTGCAGACAAAGTACTGAATGACGCTCTTGTCGAAGGTATGCGCATCGTTGGTATCGATTTTCGAGATGGGATACTGTTCGTCCCCGAAGTGCTTCTGGCAGCGAACGCCATGAAGGCGGGGATGGAAATACTACGGCCGCTTCTCGCTGAGACTGGAGCCGAGCCTGTCGGCAAAGTAGTGCTCGGCACCGTGAAGGGCGACATCCACGACATCGGCAAAAACCTCGTCGCCATGATGCTGGAGGGAGCAGGCTTTGAGGTCATTGATTTGGGTATCAACACAGACGTTGACGAGTATCTGGCCGCGCTAGAGGAACATAAACCTGACATATTTGGAATGTCCGCGCTTCTCACCACGACTATGCCCTACATGAAAGTGGTAATCGACACGATGGCGGAGCAAGGAATCCGAGATGACTACATCGTCCTGGTCGGAGGGGCTCCTTTAAATCAAGAATTCGGCGATGCGATCGGCGCAGATGCATATTGTCGAGACGCAGCCGTTGCTGCGGAAACTGCTACAGCGTTAGTCCAGAAGAAGCGTCAAACGCAATGAACCAGCCTCGGGTGTTGTTCCTCGGCTGTGGTGCTTTAGCGCGAGAGGTCACTGCGATTTTGGAGCTGAATCAAGGTTTGGACATAGAAGTCGAGTACCTCCCTGCATCTCTGCACAACCGCCCAGAACGAATTAGCGATGAGCTACGGAGGCGGCTTGCGCTCCACGCCTCGAAATATGATCGCATTCTCCTGGGCTACGGCGACTGTGGAACTGGTGGCGAAATTGATGTCGTGTGTGACGAGTACCAAATTGAACGCCTCCCGGGATCGCATTGCTACGAGTTTTATTTACCCCCGGGCCGTTTCGAGGATCTCCATGCAGAGAATCCAGCGACTTTTTACCTAACCGACTACCTAGCGAAGCATTTCGACCGTTTGGTCTTTCAGGTCTTGGGTATTGACCTTCACCCAGAACTACTCGACCTTTATTTTGGCAACTACGAAAGAGTTCTGTATTTAGCCCAAGTAGCAGAACCAGAACTACTAGCAGCTGCACATTATGCCGCTGACCGGCTCGGACTGCCGCTGGTGATTGAAGCTACAGGGTACGGTCAATTGGCAGATTCCCTAGAAATAGCTGGACCAAGTCCGATGTCGCCTGCTTCGCTGCCAGCGAGTAAGTGAGACTCGCTCCGATGGGTAATCGACGGCGTCGTAAGAGTGAGTTGATAGTCATCTCTTGGAGAGACATCCCGGCGCAAGTAACCGCCGAAAGTGGAGACCAGCGCGAAAAAGTGCTCTTGTCGGACCGCTTCCAGCATGCAATCGACCGAGCCGCCACGGTCGCGGGGCTAACGGAAACGTCGGCGTATGTACAGGAGTGGCGACGTCACCCTGAGCCGCTGTCCGGGGATCTAGAGACGGATTTGGTCGCGCTCGTTAGATCTCTAGAGGAGCGCTACGACAGCGACGCACTCGAAAGCCTGGTGAGGAACGGCGGCTTAGCCGAAGATTTCACCGACTCTACAAACACACAGGACGGCCCCTCCGGGAGCGGGCGTCAAGAAAAGGACCAAACGTGACAGATACGGTCATATCCTCCGCCTCTAAAGAAGTGGTAATCGGATTCGAGCGCCCATTCGTGATGATCGGTGAACGGATTAACCCAACGGGTCGGAAACTCCTCGCTGAGGAGATGAAGAACGATGATTTTTCACGAGTAGAGGCAGATGCGATAGCCCAGGTCTCGGCCGGCGCACAAATGCTTGATGTTAATGCTGGGATACCACTAGCCGATGAACCAGCATTGCTGGCTAAGGCGGTGCGTTTAGTCCAGTCCGTTACAGACGTGCCACTATCGATCGATTCTTCGATAATCGAAGCCCTAGAGGCCGGCATCGATGCTTACCAGGGAAAACCCCTTATTAATTCGGTCACGGGCGAACAGGAGGTACTCGAGAGAGTGCTGCCCTTAGTGGCGAAAAGCGGCGCCGCAGTGGTAGCGATTTCTAACGATGAGACGGGAATAAGCGAGGACCCTGACGTGCGTTTTGATGTCGCAAAGAAGATCGTTTCGGCGGCAAATGACTTTGGTATCCAAACTGCAGACGTGGTCGTCGACCCACTAGTCATGCCGATCGGAGCTATGGGAACCGCCGGTCGTCAAGTGTTTCGACTGGTCAGACGACTTCGAGATGAGTTGGGAGTTAACACGACTTGCGGCGCCTCGAACGTAAGTTTCGGCTTACCAAATCGCCACATTGTTACCGGCACGTTTCTTTCAATGGCTATTGGCGCAGGCATGACCTCCGCAATCATGAATCCACTGCATGCAGAAGTTAAAGCGGCGGTAATGGGCGCCGATGTCTTGATGGGCAACGACGAAAACTGTGCGGCGTGGATTTCACAGCACAGGGACCCGGGAGCGGAAGGCTCTGGGCGAAGCGCACGAAGGAACCGACGACGCAATACTGCGTCGTAACCAGTCGGGCTAATAATGGCTTTGTCACATAGGGTCATCTTCACGCCAAGCGGCATTGAAGCACAGGCATCGGAGGGAGCCACAGTGCTGGACGTCGCACGCGAGGTGGGCATTGACCTCGATAGCGTTTGTGGGGGCCGCGGAGTCTGTGGTCGTTGCCAGATCGTTCCCTCTTTTGGCAACTTTGCGAAGTGGTCCCTAACACCCACCCCCAAAGATCTAAATGAGTTAACTGATACTGAGCTCCAATATCAAGGCCGCCGCCCATTGGAGATCGACGGTCGCTTGGGCTGCCAGACATGCATACATGGACCAGTGGTTCTAGACGTCCCCCCAGGCAGTCAACTCCATGCACCCGTCATTCGCAAAGAGATCAATCTCACTGACATGAAGCTTGATCCCGTCACAACTCTTCACGTTGTCCATTTAGATCCGAATTTGCCGCTAGGGACAGAGCGACTTAGCTCGGTTATTGATGCGTTAAATACGGAGTGGCGCATAGTCCCCGACGAGGTGAAGGATGGGTGTGACGTGCTCCTTGACCAACTGACTCCCGATCACGGAGAGGCGGTGACCGTTCAGTTGCGGCGCTCCCCCGCCGGTACCGCACTTCAGCACATTCGCTTGGGTGCTGCACTCGACAATTTGGGGATCGCCATAGATATTGGTTCAACGACCGTCGCTGGTCACCTTCTAGATCTCAGCACCGGCGAAGTGCTGCACAGCGCTGGTTCAATGAACCAGCAGATCCGGCTCGGCGAGGACCTCATGAGTCGCGTGAGCTACGTCATGATGAACGACGATGGCGCCCCGAACCTTCGGTCATTGGCCCGAGATACGGTTGGAAAGCTAATTGCTGAGTTAGTAGAGGGAGCGGCCTGCTCGTTGTCAGATATCACTGAAATAGTGTTCGTAGGCAATCCGATAATGCATCACTCGTTCCTCGGATTTGATGTTGTGCCTCTTGGGCAAATGCCGTTTGATTTAGCGACAGAATCAGCAGTGGAGCTACCCGCAGTTGATCTTGAGCTTCCGGCCCCCATGGCCTCGACCTACTTCGCTCCTTGTATCGCCGGGCACGTAGGCGCAGATGCCGCCGCTGCAATCTTGGGCGAGGGCACCGCATCATCGCGTCGACGACAACTCCTGGTAGATGTCGGGACCAACGCCGAAATCGTGTACGGCAACGCAGATCGAATTTTGGCGGCTTCCAGTCCGACTGGCCCCGCATTCGAGGGCGCTCAGATTACTCATGGCCAACGCGCTACAGCAGGTGCCATTGAGCGAGTGCGCATCGATCGGGAAACTTTTGAGCCTACGTTCAAAGTGATTGGTTGTGAGTATTGGTCCGATGACCCTCAATTTGTCGACGCGGTGAAAACGTCAGGCGTCACTGGCATTTGCGGCTCCGGGATAATCGAGGTTATAGGTGAACTTTTTCTGAGTGGCTTAATGGCTGCTGACGGCACTGTGCTCGATAGCAGACCGTTAACTCGGCGCATTATTGAGGATGACCGCACCTTCTCGTTCGTGTTGTACGAAGGTTCTGAAGCCGACAGGGAAGACACAATCGTCGTTACCCAGAACGACGTTCGAGCCATCCAGCTTGCGAAAGCGGCCCTCCGGGCAGGCATAGACCTTCTCCTAGAACACGATGACGAAAGTTCACCTGAAGAGATCCGTCTAGCCGGTGCCTTTGGGTCGCAAATTGACCCGCTCTACGCGATGGTTCTAGGTCTTATCCCCGACTGCGCCCTGGATGAAGTGCGGGCGGTTGGAAATGCAGCTGGCGGCGGTGCAGCCCGCCTTCTTCTCTCGCTAGATGAAAGAGACCGTATCGAGCAGATAGTTCAAAACGTGGAAAAGATCGAAACTGCTACCGAGCCGCGGTTTCAGGAGCTGTTCGTGGAAGCGATGGCCTTTCCTCACGCGACGGCGGCGACGCCAAATCTAGCCAAAGCAGTGGAACTGCCGATCTCTCCCCTAGCGTCTACATCAGGCCGCCGAAGTTCTAGACGCCGCGGCCGGCGAAAGGATTAGTCCAGTGGCTAGCCGCAGATCAGGTGGAAGAAGTGCTCGTCGAGCGATGCGCGAGGACCGCGTTCAAGTTGGAAAACCTTTTCTGGAACGGAAACTTGAACCAGTCGAGGTGCTCGATGAAGAAGGCCTCAAGCAAATAGAGGCAAATGCGGAAATCATTCTGAGTGAGATTGGTATTGCATTTCAGGATTTCCCAGAGGCTTTGGATCTCTGGAGGGCTGCCGGAGCTGAGGTCCAAGGGGAGTTAGTCAAGTTTCCGCCAGGTCTCTGTCGCTCCTTGGTCCAGAATTCTGCTCCAGCCGAATTTATACAGACTGCCCGAAATCCCAGCCGCTCGGTCCACATAGGTGGCAAAAGCACGGTGTTCGCCCCCAATTATGGTTCACCCTTCATTACCGACCTTGATAATGGCCGTCGTTACGCCACTCTCGAAGACTTCGAAAACGTTGTCAAACTGACCTACCAACTTCCCTATCTACACCACAGCGGCGGTACGGTCGTCGAACCAGTCGATATAGCAGTTAACAAGCGGCATCTTGACATGGTCTACTCGCACCTCAAATACAGTGATAAGCCGCTCATGGGGTCGGTCACCGCGCCGGAGCGGGCCGTCGACTCAATTGAGTTATGTCGGCTCGCCTTCGGTGGGGACTTAGAGGACCGGACCGTCCTCACTAACTTGATTAATGCATCCTCGCCCCTCCGGTGGGACGCGACCATGTTGGGCGCGGCCAAGGTGTATGCAGAGCACAATCAGGCCTGCATCATTTCTCCGTTCATATTGGCTGGCGCCATGTCTCCGGTTACCGTTGCTGGCCTCGCTGCGCAGGCGCTTGCTGAAGCACTGTCGGGTATGGCATTTTGTCAACTGGTTCGTCCCGGCGCTCCCGTAATCTTCGGAACTTTCGCTTCCTCGATGTCGATGGCAACCGGCGCGCCAACTTTTGGTACGCCCGAAGGCGGGCTGGCGATATACGTGATGGCTGCCCTGGCTCGTCGTGTCGGGGTCCCGTTTCGCTCAGGTGGAATGCTCACATCATCAAAATCTCCCGATGCTCAGGCGGCTTACGAATCGTTGGCCACACTTCTTCCAACTATGCAAGCTGGCGTCCATTTTGTCCTTCACGCTGCAGGCTGGATCGAAGGAGGACTCGCTCTCAGCTATGAAAAGCTGATTCTTGACGCTGATCAGTTGGGAATGATGGAGGTCTACGCAAACGGTGTTGATATGAGCGAGAACGGTCAAGCTCTTGACGCGTTTCGCACCAATACGCACGGCGATCACTTTCTTGGAAACGCTCACACCTTGGAAAATTTCGAATCTGCGTTTTACAGGTCGACGACAGCGGACAGTAATAGCTATGAGCAATGGATGGACGAAGGCGAATTGACGTCGGCCCAACGCGCCAACGCGACTTGGAAGCAAATGCTCAGCGACTATAACGAACCTGACCTTGACGAGGACGCAGACCAGGCGATGCGGGAGTACGTGGCGAGACGAAAAGGCGAAGAGCCCGACGAGATCGGTTAGCTATCCAGCCACTACAGCGATGGTTCCTATTACAGCAAAGAGAATCCCGATTGCTTGCCACTTCGTAACCTCGTCCCGGTAGACGACGTTGCCAACGGCAACGGTAAAAATGGGAAAGATCGCGACTGCGGTCACGGTTGCTAAAGGGTCGAATCGTAGGCCTTGGAATAAGGCCACACTTGCTGCCCCGGCACATACGCCAGCTAAGACCCCTGCAGCTCGGGTCCCGCGTGGAGGAAACGTGTGCGCCCTTGCGGCTAAGGCGACTGGAACCATTACTAGGTAAGCAGCAGCTCGTTGGCCAGCGATAGCGATGGGACCAGCCGCAGATTCGATGTCTAGCAGCACCGCTTGACCGACCCCGTAACCAATGCCTGATAAAAGCCCCCATTTAAGCGCTGTTGCAATACCGCTTTCATGGAGTGCTTCCTGTGCGGCGAATAGGAGGCCCATTAGAGCGATTAAGACCCCAATGCTCGAAAGTAAGGAAACATCGAGCCGCCGTGTAAGCGCCCAAAAGAATGGGATGAGCACGGAAAGCACGGCGGCAACCGGAGCGACCACGGCCGATGAAGCTCGACTGAGCCCCAAGTAGTAGCAACAGAGCCCTGTTGCAAAGCCGACACCGGACACGGCGCCCAGCGCGAGAGCTGACGAACGTAGATCACCGGACCAAATGAATAGCGCTCCGAGTACCGACACCGCGGCAAAGAGCTGAAGCGTTAAAGCTGTCGTGACCGGAGAGGAGCGAGGTGTAATTCGTCGCCCGAACAGATCGGATAGGCCTATCAAGGCTGCCGCGAACAGCCCAAGAGCGGCTCCAATCATATGTGTGCGTCCCTGTTATCCACTTCTGCGAGGATACGCTGCAGCGTGACCAACGGCGCATGAATGCAGACTGTGCTTGGCCGGCAAGCCGCGAAAGTAGTTGAGATGTACGATTTCATAATTTTGGGTGGCGGGTCGGCTGGCTGTGCACTTGCAAACCGGTTGAGCGAGGACCCAACCACCAAAGTCCTTCTCCTGGAAGCGGGCCGGCCCGATTATTTCTGGGATTTGTTCATTCACATGCCGGCTGGTTTCTCGTTTCCAATCGGGTCTCGTTTTTACGACTGGATGTACGAAACAGAGCCGGAGCCTCATTTAGGTCAGAGGAGAGTCTTCCATGCGCGTGGGAAGGTTCTGGGTGGTAGTTCGAGCATAAATGGAATGATCTTCCAACGAGGAAACCCGCTTGATATGGAGGCCTGGGCGGCCAGTCCCGGAATGGACACATGGAGCTATGCCCACACGTTGCCCTACTTTAAGAAACTCGAAAGCTGCATGGCCGGTGGTGATCAATGGCGCGGCGACGATGGCCCGTTAAAGCTGGAGCGAGGGCCTGCGAATGGCGAGCTATTCGAATCGTTCTTCCGTGCTTGCGAAGAGGCGGGGCATGACCTAACAACTGATGTAAACGGATTTCGTCAAGAGGGATTCGCCGCGTTTGATCGAAACGTCTACCGGGGCCGTCGCTTGAGTGCTGCTCGTGCGTATCTTCATCCTGTTCTCAAACGGCAGAATTTGACGGTCCGCACCCGGAGTCACGTAGAACGTTTAGTAATCCAGGACGGAAAAGTTGTTGGTGTCGAGGCGCGATTGGGGTCAGTCTTAGCAGGTCGCAGTAAAGCAACTAAATACTTCGGCGAAACGGTGGTGTGTTGTGCGGGCGCGATTAACACACCACATCTACTGCAATTGAGTGGAATAGGCCCGAAACGCTTCCTGGAGTCGGCGGGGGTCACGGTTCATCACGAGTTGCCAGGCGTCGGTGAGAATCTTCAGGACCATCTCGAGGTGTACGTTCAACACGCAGCCAGCAAGCCAATCACTCAGCAGCCCCACCTCGCAAGGTGGCGACGCCCTTGGATCGGGCTGCAATGGTTGCTGCGACGTGGTCCCGCCGCGACAAATCATTTCGAAGCAGGTGGCTTCGTTCGTTCATCTAGGCACGTTACGTACCCAAATGTCATGATTCACTTCCTTCCGTTAGCGGTTCGATACGACGGCACAATTGCAGAAGCTCCTCATGGCTTTCAGCTTCATGTTGGTCCTATGAACGCCCGTTCGCGAGGATCGGTGCGGCTGCAGTCGCCAGATGCACTGACTAAGCCAGAGATTCGTTTTAATTACTTGGACAACGAGGCAGACAGGCAGGATTGGGTTGACGCCGTAAAAGTCGCTCGAAGGATCCTTGAGCAACCCGCATTTGCGAGGATTAGCGGTGGGGAGCTATCTCCCGGGCCCGAGGTGAGGTCTGACGAAGAGATCCTCGAGTGGGTGCGCAGAGACTGTGAGACTGCCTTGCATCCGTGTGGAACAGCAAAGATGGGCCTTGACCCTTTATCTGTAGTCGATCCGCTAACGATGAACGTTCATGGCGTTGAGGGTTTGAAGGTTGTCGATGCTTCCGTTATGCCGACGATCACAAATGGGAACATATATGCACCCACGATGATGATCGCTGAGAAGGCTGCAGACCTGATTTTAGGCAATACGCCCCTGCCGCCCGAAGTACCACCCTATTTTCGTGCTGACGTTCCGGAGGGTTAACGCTTTTCGCGCCCGAACATTTCCGAAACCATCCTCGATGCTCGCAATGGGAAAGGCATGAACCTTGTTTGGCTTTCAAGGTTAGGAGCGGCGTGGAAGGAGATGCGGTACATCAAGTAGAGAGTCATAGTGGCAAAGATCAGCACTGGGAAATAGAAATAGGCTTTGAGGTCAATTCCTAACAATAGGCCTGCAATCAATGGCCCTAAAAAGGATCCGACTCCGTGCATCCGGATCAACAGAGCGGCTGCTGCTGTTCGTTCTTGCTGCTCAAGCCAATCGTTTGTATAGGCGACCGACATCGAATACAGCGGGAGCGCCAGGCCACCGAGGAGAAATAAAAAGACCAACGACAAGATGCTGCGCCCGTCAAGTTGGCTAGCAATAAGGCAGCTGATGGTTGCCCCTAAAGCACAAATGACCATCACTCCGCGCCGAGGTACGCGATCTGAGAGTCGACCCAACGGAATTTGGAGGACCACTGAACCGGCTAGCGGGGCGCCGACAAAGTTGGCTATTTGCACTGCGGACCACCCCTGGGACGAGCCGTATACGGGGCCTAGCCCAATCAACGTACCGAGAGTCATACCCGATAGACCACAGATCACGATCCCGGTGGGGACGATGGAATGAAGTCGTTGAAAAGTGATCGGTTCGGGTATCCCGACTGGGGCGGCTGCTCTCTTCGAGAGAGCTACCGGTACAAGAGACATCGAAACCATAATTGATGCAACTGCGAAGAGTGTGAACTCCGTAACCGCCGCTAACCCTATGGAGT
>CEPT01028320.1_pt1 | contig 32613 bp, 32 predicted proteins | sample 356221 | NCBI WGS metagenome assembly CEPT01 (sample SAMEA2620081, study PRJEB7988) | marine metagenome | isolation source: saline water (ENVO:00002010), including | reverse complement strand
CTATCTAGGACAAATATACTTTTACATGTATTAGATATTCAAAATTTTAGCAGCGAAGGAAAAATAAATGACTTAACGAGTATAAATAACGAACTTGAAAAATTTGATGTTAAGTTAGCGAATAAAAGGCAGTACTTGATATTTAATAAAGTTGATTTGCTTGATACTAAGGAGCTTGAAGAAAAGAAAAAATATATATTAAATTATTATGATGAAAAAGAGGTGTTCTTTACATCTGCAGTTGGTAATATAGGTATAGAAGATTTAAAGAAGAAAATTTTTTATGAGATAACAAAAAATAGTTAGTGGTTTATTAATTTCCATCAACAAATTTTAATTATAAAAATTATGACTTTAAATACGAAGAAAATTAAAGAATTAGAAAATGCACTTGATAGCCTTAATATTAAGGTAACCTCAGTAAATGAGAAAATAAAAAATCATAATCGATCGCATAGTAATTCAAAAGACCCAGATTTAAAAAATAAAAAAATGGTTTCTATTAATAATGAAATAGAAAAAAAGACCTATGCGCCTATTAATAATGATGAGATGTTAGAAAAAATATTAAGGTTAGAGAAAAAAAATAAGAATATGGAAACCTATTTATCTCTTATTATTTTATTCTTAATTATTTTAATGGTTTTCTCAATTGATTCTAATATTTTAACAAAAATGTCATGAAAAAAAATTGGGTTATAAAAATTGGAAGTTCTTTAGTTACAAAAGGGAATACTGGTCTTGATAATAAGAATATTAAAAATTGGACCAAACAAATAAATGAACTTGTTAAAAATAATATAAAGGTAATCATAGTTTCATCCGGCGCAATTGCTGAAGGCATGAATAGACTAGGACTTAAAAAAAGACCTACCTCCTCTAGTGAACTTCAAGCACTCGCTTCGATAGGCCAAATGGGTCTAATTCAAGCATATGAAACTGCTTTTAAAAAGTATAATATACTAACTGCGCAAATGCTTCTCACGCATGAAGATTTAAGTAACAGAGAAAGGTACTTAAATGCAAAAAATACTTTAAATAATCTAATGAGCCTAAATGTAATCCCAATTATTAATGAAAATGATTCTGTTTCAACTGATGAGATAAAATTTGGTGATAATGATACATTAGCATCCCTAGTTGCCAATTTAAGTAGCGCTAACTTGTTGGTTATGCTGACGGATCAAGATGGTTTATTTAATAAAGATCCTAAGAAAGAAAGAAATGCAGAGCTTATACAATCTATATCAGTATCTGATAAAAATTTAGGTAAATATGCAGGGCCAAGTTCAAGTGCAATGGGTCGCGGTGGAATGATAACAAAAATTACAGCTGCTAAAAAAGCTGCAAAATCAAATACCCAAACGATAATCGCTAACGGAAGAAAAAAAGATATTTTAATAAACATTCTTAATGATGAAAAAGATGTTGGCACAAAAATTTATAATAAAAGTCCTGGTATAAAATCAAAAAAACAGTGGATTGCGAATTCCTCGAAAGTTAAAGGAAAATTAATTGTGGATTTGGGCGCGAAAAAAGTTATCAAAAATTCGGGAAAAAGTCTTTTACCAATTGGCATAAAATCATTTGATGGAATTTTTCAAAAAGGTGATGTTGTTGCAATTTGTGATTCTAAAAAAGTTGAGATTGCAAGAGGTCTTTCTAATTATGATTCTGAATGCTTAAAAAAAATAATAGGTAAATCAACGAAAGAGATAAAAAAAGAAATTGAGATATTCGACAATGAAGTCGTTGTACACAGAGATAATATGATATTGTCTTAACTTAGATTAAAAATTTGTTTATTTAGTCTACTTTTGTATCTAGCAGCTTTATTTTTATGAATGATTCCTTTTGATACACTGGCATCAATGACGGGTACTGCTTTTTTATAGTTTTCAGTTGCTAGCGATTTGTCTTTCAAATCTATTGCTTTAACAACATTTTTTACAAATGTTCTTAATTTTGATCTTAACGCCATATTTCTCTCTCTTCTCGAGACAGATTGACGTGCTCTTTTTCTAGCTTGTGCAGTATTTGCCATAAATTATGTCTATTAAAATAATAAAGACGACAATATGAGGTTTTATTGATAATTTGTCAATAAGAAAGTAAAAAATAGCTTAAAATTATATATAATTGCTAAATGCCTATATCTATTAAAGAAAAATTCTTAAAAAGCACCGCTGTAGTTTCAATTTTTACTATGCTCTCACGTATTTTTGGTTATATCAGAGATGCTTTGATGTTTATATTCATTAGTAATGCATCAGGTGCTTTAGATGCTTTTTTTGTAGCATTTCGGATCCCCAATTTTTTTAGAAGAATTTTTGGTGAGGGAGCGCTATCTACTGCCTATATTCCGGTATTAAGTGATTATAAAAATAAAGATGATCAAAAAGAAGTCAAAGAATTTATCAACACATCTATAACGACTATATCTCTGATACTTCTTATTGTTTCGGTAATCGGGGTTTTGATTGCTCCCATTTTAATATACCTAATCGCGCCAGGATTTGTTAACTCAGAGTTCGGTCAATATGATCTCACTGTTAGCTTATTAAAGATTACTTTTCCATATATGTTATTCATTTGCCTGACTGCAATTGCAGGAAGTATTCTAAATACATACGATAATTTTGCTTACCCTGCAATAACGCCTGTTGTTTTAAATCTTAGTTTAATAGCAAGTGTTTTATTTGCTGCACCATATTTTGAAAAACCAGTTTTTGCTCTTGCTTGGGGCCTTTTACTCGGAGGGGTAATTCAACTTGCTTTTCAAATTTATCCAATAGCAAAGCTTGGGCTATTACCAAAGATAAAATTTAACTCACAACACCCTGGTTTAAAAAAAATAAAAGAAATAATGTTACCAATGATTTTTGGCTCTTCAGTTACTCAAATTAATATGATCTTCGATACAGTCATTGCATCTTTTTTAATAACAGGAAGTATTGGTTGGTTATATATGTCAGATAGATTTGTTGAACTTCCTCTGGCACTCTTTGGAATTTCAATAGCAACAGTAATGCTGCCAAAATTGTCAGATTACTTTAACAGGTCAAATATCGACGCATACAACAGGACTCTTAACTGGGGATTAAAATTAGGAATACTTATTTCTTTTCCAACAATGCTTGGCCTAATAATATTGTCAGACCCAATCTTGATTACACTTTTAAAATATAAAGAATTTACATTAAATGATGTGCATATGACTTCTATTGCTCTTATTGCTTTTTCAATAGGTCTTCCAGGCATGATTGGTTCAAAAATTCTAATCACAAATTACTACTCAAGAAAAGATACCAAGTATCCAGTAAAAGCTGCTCTTATAGCAGTTTTATGTAACTTTGTTCTAAATATAGCTTTTGTTGTCTATCTAGTAAAAACAGATTTTAATGGCGCGCATATTGGGCTAGCAGTTGCAACATCTCTATCTGCATATGTAAATTTTTTCTTTTTATTTAAAAATGCTGTAAAAACAAAAATTTTTAATATGGATCAGGATATTATCTTCTACATATTAAAATCAGTGATTGCAACGATAATAATGTCAGCATTTTTATTATATTTCGATCTATCTAAACAAGCATGGATGGATTATGAATTAGTAGAAAGAGTAATGAATTTATTTTTATTAATTATTTTTTCTGCATTAATTTATTTTGCATTTTTATATTTATTTAATATAAAGCCTAAAAATATTAAAGAGCAATTATGAAAATTATAAGAGATTTAGAAAAAATATTTTTTGAAAATAAAATCACTGCAACTATTGGTGGATATGACGGTATTCATATTGGGCATAATAGAATCATTTCTAAAGTAGTTCAGAAAGCAAAAGAAAATAATTCAAAAAGCGCGCTTATAACCTTTAAGCCATTGCCTAAAATTTTCTTTGCGAGAAAAAATTTTGAGTTATTAACAATATATAAAAAAATAGAAATCCTAAAAGAATTGAATGTTGACTATATGATATTACTTAGATTTAATGATTCACTAATTTCTATGAGCTCAAAAGACTTTATTGAGGAAATATTGATTAAAAAATTGAATATATCCTCTCTTACTGTTGGGCATGATTTTAAATTTGGGAAAAACCAGTCTGGTAGTGTCAGCGATTTACAAGATTATGCCCATAAAGGATTTTTCACTCTAAACGTTGAGGAAAAACATAGTATTGCAGGAGAGCGCATATCAAGTTCTTCAATAAGAGATTATATTATGCAAAATAATTTTGAAAAAGCGTCGAAAATGCTTGGAAGACCATACACGGTATCTGGTAAGATTATACACGGAGATAAGAGAGGACGAACCATTGGATTTCCAACCGCAAATATTAAATTAGAGCCTAATATTTTGTTAAGTGGGGTTTATGCTGTTTCAACTTTATTTAAAAAAAAGAAATATTATGGTGTTGCAAATATTGGATACAAACCAACTTTTGATGGGCAAAAGTATTTGTTTGAGGCAAATATATTTGACTTTTCTCAAGATTTATATGGCCAAAGACTAGAATTTGACATTATCTCAAAAATTAGAGAGACAAAAAAATTTAGTGGAGTAGAAGAATTAAAAAAATATATAAATTTAGATGTAAAATCTGCTAAAGAAATTTTTAAATTAAAATGAGTGACTATAAAAATACATTAAATCTTCCAAAAACAGAATTTCCGATGAAAGGGAATCTGCCAAATAAGGAACCTTTGATTCAAGAAAAATGGGAAAAGGAGAACTTATATTCTCAACTACTTGATTCGAATAAAGACCGAGAGAAATATATCCTACATGATGGCCCACCCTATGCAAACGGAGACATTCATATTGGCCATGCTGTAAATAAAATTTTAAAAGATATAATTGTGAGGTCAAAGATACTTAGTGGATATAACGTGCCATTTGTTCCAGGATGGGACTGTCATGGACTTCCAATCGAAATTGAAGTTGAAAAAAAAATAAAAAAAGGTGAAGAACTTTCTGATAAGGATTTTAGAAAATTGTGTAGAGAATATGCTCTGAACCAGGTGGAAAGACAAAAAAAAGATTTTAAAAGACTTGGAGTGTTAGGAGATTGGGAAAATCCATATTTGACATCCAACAAGAAGTTTGAGGCATCAACTCTTAAAGCACTTGAAAAAATTTATAATAATGGACACCTTCAAAAAGGTTTTAAACCAGTTCATTGGTGTGTGAAAATTCAATCTGCATTGGCTGAAGCAGAAGTAGAGTATCAAGAAAAAGAATCTATCGCTATCGACGTAAAATTTGAGGTTACTTCGCTAGATGAAGTAAAGCGAATATTCGCCATTAACGATATGGATAAAAAAGTCTTTGTTGTTATATGGACAACGACACCATGGACACTTCCATCAAATAAATCAATAGCTGTAAAAAGTGACTTAAATTACATTTTAATATCAAATAATAAAGAGATTTATATTATAGCTGAAAGCCTTTTTGAAAAATTCCAAGAAAGAACAAATCTAGAATTGTCAATATTAGCTAGGTGTAGTGGTGAAAATTTAATAAATTTGGAAGCTAATCATCCTTTCCTTGATAATAAAATAAATATAATTTCAAGTGACCATGTTACTGATGATTCTGGAACAGGCTGTGTTCATATTGCTCCTGCGCATGGTATAGAGGATTTTGAGTTAGGAAAAAAACATAATTTAGAAGTAGTTAACCCAATACAAAGTGATGGTATTTTCTCAGGATTACCTGAAGAACTAAATGGAACTCATGTTTATAAACTTGATGAGCAAATTATAAATATACTTACTAGAGAAGATAAATTATTAAGTAGTAATAAGTTTAAACATTCCTATCCTCATTGCTGGAGGACAAAAACTCCTTTGATATATAGAGCTACGCCGCAATGGTTTATTTCAATGAAAAAAAATAATTTAATCGATAAAACCTTAGAAAAAATACCTGAAGTTGAATGGCTTCCAGCTTGGGGAGAAGCAAGAATAGAGGGTATGATAAGCCAAAGACCAGATTGGTGTATATCTAGGCAACGAAAATGGGGTGTTCCTATCACTCTTTTAATAAACAAAAAAACTGGTGAGCCCCACTCAAACTCTTCAATAATTTTTTCAAGAATTTGTAAGCTTGTAGAAGAGCATGGAATAGAAAAATGGTTTGAAATAGATATTGGTGATTTGATAGACAATCCTGATGACTATGAAAAAGTCCAAGATACTCTAGATGTATGGTTTGATTCAGGTTCATCTCATGCCGCAGTCCTTGAAACAAGTGCAAACTTAAGATTTCCTGCGGACTTATATTTAGAGGGCTCAGATCAACATAGAGGTTGGTTTCAATCGTCCTTACTTACGTCTATAGCTGTTAATGATTCAGTACCTTACAAAGCTGCAATGACTCATGGATTTACTGTTGACGGTCGTGGAAACAAAATGTCAAAGTCCAAGGGCAATGTGATAGCACCGCAAAAAATTATTAACCGTTTAGGATCAGATATACTGCGTCTATGGGTGGCATCAACTGATTCTTCCTCAGAGATGACAGTTTCAGAAGAAATTCTAAATAGAACCTCTGACAAATACAGAAAAATAAGGAATACGATTAGATTTTTACTTTCAAATATTGATGACTATGATCCAAAAACGTTCTCTATAAAAGATACATCTATTGAATTAGATAAATGGATAGTATTAAAAGCAATAAATTTACAAAAAGAGATATTAGACCATTACAACAAATTTAATTTTCATATTATTTCACAATTAATTCATGGTTTTTGTGTAAATGAGCTTGGCTCTTTTTATTTGGATGTAATTAAAGATAGGCAATATACATGTAAAAAAGATTCTGCAGAAAGAAAATCAGCACAAAATTCCATGTATGTAATTTTACAAATGTTATTAAGCTGGATTGCACCAATATGTCCACATACCGCTGAGGAGGCTTGGTCTCATGTACCAAGAAATTCTCAAAAATCCATCTTCTTTAACAAATGGTTGATAATTAATGATAGCGAAATTCCGCAAACAAAAATAAATCTTGAAAATTGGGAAAAGATTTTAGAAATTAAAAAACATGTTTCTAAAGAATTGGAAAACAAAAGAGAGAAAAATATAATTGGCTCATCTCTTGATGCTGATGTAAAAATATTATGCTCAGATAATTTATATAATTTATTATCAGAGTATGGCGATGAATTAAAATTTATATTTATCACCTCAAAGGTTATTTTAGAGAGAGAAAATAATTTAAAAGATGGGCAAATCTACGAAATAAATGGAGAAAATCTAAAAGTTGAAATTGAAAATTCAAAGAACAAAAAATGTGAAAGATGTTGGCATAGATGTATTAGCGTTGGAACAGACAAAAATCATAAAACTCTTTGCGTAAGATGTATCTCAAACGTTTATGGTAGTGGAGAAATTAGAAGATATGCCTAAAAAAAAAATATACTCTATATTTATAATTCTTTCAGTTTTTCTAGCAGATTTTCTCACAAAAACTATTGCGGTTAACAAGTTATTACTTTATAAGTCAGAACCAGTCACTAGTTTTATGAATTTCACTCTTGCGTTTAATTACGGTGCCGCTTTTAGTTTTTTGAGTGATGCTGGTGGATGGCAAAGATGGTTTTTTATTATTTTCAGCATAACGGTAATTTGTTTAATAATTTATCTTCTGATAAAAGAGAACTTCTCTGAATATATGCCTTTTAGTTTCGTTCTGGCGGGGGCATTGGGAAATCTTTATGACAGAATATACTATGGATACGTCATTGATTTTATTGAATTTTATTATAAAGACTTCTCATGGCCGATATTTAATGTAGCCGATATTGCAATTTCCATTGGTATTATATTATTGTTATATAATATGTTTTCAGGTGGAAAAAAAATATGAACATAATTTTGGCTAATCCTAGAGGTTTTTGTGCTGGTGTTGATAGAGCAATAGAAATAACAAATAGAGCTCTGGAAATGTTTGGTGCGCCTATATATGTGAAACACCAAATTGTTCATAATAAATATGTGGTAGATGAATTAAAAGATAAGGGTGTTATATTTATAGAAGATGTGAGGACAGTTCCAGAAGGTTCCATTTTAATCTACAGTGCTCACGGTGTATCTGAAGAAATAATCAATCAATCAAATAAAAAAAACTTACAGGTTTTTAATGCAACCTGCCCTCTAGTAACAAAAGTTCATATGGAAGTTGCAAGATTATCAAAGAAAAATATTAATACAATTTTAATTGGTCATAAAGGCCACCCTGAAGTTGAAGGAACCGTAGGGAGATATATAACTGAGTCTGATTCAGAAATTACTTTAGTTGAAAATGAATCAGATGTTGAGAAATTAAAATTTGATGAAAATGAAGAAATAGCATATGTAACACAGACCACTTTGTCTATTGATGACACTAAAAATATAATTAATGCTATAAAGAAAAAGTACCAGAATGTCATAGAGCCAGCAAGAGGTGATATATGTTACGCAACCACTAATAGGCAAGGTGCGGTTAAAGAACTCACAGAAAAGTGTGACATAATTTTTGTTGTTGGGTCTGAAAACAGTTCGAATTCAAACAGATTAAGAGAAATATCAACAAGAGCTGGTGTTCCATCATATCTTCTTGATAGTGCAAATGATCTTGATGTTAGTTGGTTAGCAAATAAAAAAAATATTGGTTTAACTGCAGGTGCCTCAGCACCTGAAGTTCTAGTTCAATCAATTATTAATAAATTGAAAAGCTTTGGGGCAATTAATGTTATAAACTCAGAAGGTGTTGAGGAAAATATAACGTTTAAAATTCCGAAAGAACTTATTGCAAAAAGTTAAATTACACCAATACCAGCTAAAGCGAAATATACTGTAAGCACACAAATAATAATGCCTAAAGAAAGTGCAACTATTCTGAAAATATCCATAAGATCTCCTCTATTTTGTTTGGCATTTTGACATAAAAGAAAGAATATTTAAATTAATTTTTGAGCCTGTGGTCAGAATTGAACTGACGACCTTTTCATTACGAGTGAAATGCTCTACCAACTGAGCTACACAGGCAATCCTATGAGACCATGCTATCTACAATTTTTGCAGAAGCAATGGCGGTTAAAATACCATATCTATAATGACCAAAATTATATATTACCCTCTCATTATTTTTACTTTTGCATATGTAAGGTTTTTGATTGGCAAACGGTCTAAATCCAAAAAAGTATTCTTTTTCTAATATTTTAATACTGGGCGAAAAAAGTTTTGATAAAGCATGATCAAAAATGCTTTTTGCCTCATTACTTATACTTTCATCAAAACCAACATCTTCCAAAGTTGAGCCTATAAGAAACTTATTATCCCCTCTTGGTATTATATAAAGATCATCAAATAATAGAGTATTTGAAATAATTTTTTTATTTGTTCTAAACAACATAGTTTGACCCTTAATAGGTTTTAGAAAAACTTTTTTGTCATTTAGAACTTCATTGCTCCATGCACCTGCTGAAACAATTATATAATCATACTTATTATTTTCTGGATGTTTTAAAAATAAATTTAGATCTTCAACTTTCATTTGTATGAAAGACGCATTTTTATTTTTAAGTTCTTTATGTAGGAATTCTGAAAGTTTTCTTGGATCTACTAAATTTATATCTTTAATTGTAATGGATTCTTTATGATTAGTTATTATATTTTCTTCTTTATTGCTAATCCGACCATCGTTGTATTCTATTTCTACAAAATTATTATTTCTATACCATTTGCTGGCTGAAATTAAATTTTTACCAAATATAAGAATATTACTTTTAGTAAAATTGATTGATTTTTTCTTATCTCCGCTTAATCTTAAGAAAAGTTTATTATATTCATCATGACCTGAAATGCATAATTCCTGCATGAATTTTGAATCGTTCCATGGGCTAAGCGGAAATAAAATCCCTCCTGCGTTATTTGATGCTTGACCTTTGTTCTTACAATCCAAAATAGTTACATTTTTACCATTTTCAGCTAACTTTAGAGCAGTAGTCATACCAACAATACCTGCGCCAATAACAAGACAATTTGTCATTTTTTTACTAGAGTCCCTATTCCATCATTTGTAAAAATTTCTAATAAAACACTATGTTGTATTCTGCCGTCAATTATATGGGCTGTCTTTACACTCTTTGAAACTGCCTCTAGCGATGCATTTATTTTTGGCAACATACCGCCCTTTATAATATCGGATTCAATAAAATTTTTTATTTCCTTTGAGTTCAGTGTAGAGATCAGATTTCCTTTATCATCATTTACTCCTTGGGTATCAGTTAGAAAAATTAATTTTTCTGCTGAGAGGTGGCTTGCTATTTGGCTAGCAGCAGTATCTGCATTAATATTATATATTTGTCCCGAACTATCATAGCCAAGAGGTGCGATTACAGGGATATAATTTGAATTCATTAATTCATATAAATAATTAGAGTTAACGTTTACAACTTCACCTACATATCCATAATCTATATTTTCAGTAGTTAATTTTTGAACTGATATCGTTCCTTTTTTATCTTTAGCAACACCTATTGAGTTACCTCCATTTTTATTTATAAGATCAACTATTTCCTTATTAATGATTCCATCAAGTGTATTTGACACTATTTCAATTGTTTCTTTATCGGTGACTCTTATTCCATCAATAAAGTTTCTCTTAATGTTTGATTTTTCAAGTTCTTTATCAATTTGTGGGCCTCCGCCGTGGACTACTGCTACATTTATACCTACTTGTTTCATTAGTGTAATATCTCTAGCAAAGCTATTCTTAAGGCTTTCCTCAATCATCGCAGCCCCACCGTACTTGACGATACAAATTTTTTTAGAAAATTTTTGTATATATGGTAAAGCTTCTGTAAGAATTTTTATTACTTGCTGTGCTTCTTTCTTATTCATTCGGAATCTCTAATCTAGAATCTATTTTTCTTATTTGTGAGATGAAACTATTTTTTATCTCCAATAATCTCTCTTCTGATTCTGCCTCGAATCTCATCACCAAACAGCTTGTTGTGTTAGAGGCTCTTAATAAACCCCATCCATCATCATAATCTACTCTTAGGCCATCTATTGTTGAAATTTCAGCATCTTCAAATATTGCTGAGCTTTTGAATTTTTCCATAAAATCATGCTGAATACCATCTTTATCAACTGGTATATTAATTTCGGGTGTAGAAAAAGAATTCGGTAAATCTGCAAATATTTCACTACTTTCAATACTTTGGTTAGATACTATCTCAATCATTCTGGCCCCACAATATATTCCATCATCAAATCCATACCATTTATCATTAAAAAATACATGACCTGACATTTCACCTGCAAGAATTGCATTTGTTTCTCGCATCATTTTTTTAATATATGAATGCCCAGTTCTACACATGATAGGCTCTCCTCCAGAATCCTTAATCACATTTGCAAGAAAGCTTGATGATTTAACATCATAAATTACCTTTGCATTTTGATTTTGAGACAATATATCTTTTGAGAAAATCATCATCTGGCGGTCAGGCCAAACTATATTACCTTTGTTGTCTAGAATTAAACATCTATCACCATCTCCATCAAAAGCAATACCAAGGTCACATTTTGATTTTTTTACTTCATTTATTAAATCTATAAGATTTTTTGGATCACTGGGGTTTGGATGATGATTTGGAAAATCACCATCAACGCTACAATATAACTCTATCAATTCTAATCCAAGCTTTCGATAAATTTCTACAGCAATTGGTCCAGCTACTCCATTACCTGCATCGACAGCAATCTTTAATTTTTTCTTAATAGATATATTACGGTTTACTTGCTTTATGTATTCATCACTAATATTTAGATTTTTATAGGACGTATGCAGTAAATTCAAATTGCTAAATGTGCCATCAATGATGTCATCATAAATTCTAGTAATTTCTCCTCCAGACAAAGTATGACCATCCATTATCATTTTTAAACCATTGTATTCTTTTGGATTATGGCTGCCGGTAATAATTATTCCTGAATTTAAACTTAAATGATTTACAGCAAAATATAACAATGGAGTTGGGACCTCGCCAATATCAATAACATTTTTCCCATTTTTCAAAAATGAATCAATAAGTGCTTTTGAAATCTCTGAGCTAGAATTTCTTCCGTCTCTGCCAATGACTATAGTGTCGTTATCATTTGGGTATAAATTTGATATAGATTTAGCAATTAAACCGATTGCATCAAGAGTTAATTCCTTGCCATATATTCCTCGTATATCATAGGCTTTAAAAATATTTGCAGCTAATTTCATAATTTAACTTGTCCCACTATGCCCAAATCCACCTGACGCCCTTTCAGTTTTTTCAAATTCTTCAACAAAATCAAAATCTATTAAAATTATCGGTATAAGCATAAATTGAGCGATTCTATCTCCAGGGTTAATTTCAAAATTTTTTGTGCTGTTATTAAATAAAGAAACCATTAATTCACCTTGGTAATCTGAATCAATTAAACCAACGGAATTACCTAAAATTATGCCGTGCTTATGACCTAGTCCTGAACGAGGCAAAACAATACCAGCATATTTTTTGTCTTCAATATAAAAAGCGAGTCCTGTCGGCACCAGAACTGTTTTTTTTGATTGAAGTTGTATACTTTCATTTATACATGCTCTAAGGTCCATTGCAGCGGAACCACTTGTAGTGTAAGAAGGCAAAGGTATACTTTTGCCAATTTTGTTATTCAAAATTTTGACTTGTATTTTTTTATTCATTTTTTATTTAATTATATATGTTTGATATTTCTTCAACAAATTCGATTGCTAGGTCCTTCTTATTTTTTAGACTTAATGTCTTTTCTTTACCATCTCCCCAAAATAAAGTTATTGAGTTTGTCTCAGCGTCAATTCCCTCTGTAAAACTCACCTTATTTGCAGCAATAACTGATAATTTTTTTTCTTTTAGTTTTTTTAAAGCATTCTCTTTTAATTCGCTAGTCTCAGCAGCAAAGCCGATGGAAAAAACTTTATAGTTTTCTGATATTTTTTTTATGATATCTATATTTTTTTCTAATTCTAATTTTGGTATATCTTCGCTTTTTATTTTTTTGCTCGATAATTTTTTTGCTATAAAATCTGACACAGCAGCAACAGAAACAAAAATATCACAATTCGTTATATTTTTTTCTACAGACATTAACATTTCGCTGGCAGTTTTAACATTTATGGACTCGATTTCATTATTTTGCGAATATTTACAAGGTCCTTTTACAATAATTACTTTTGCCCCTTGAGCATGAAATGCGTTTGCTATTTCGCAACCCATCATGCCAGAGCTTCTATTTGAAATGTATCTAACAGGGTCAATTGCTTCTTCTGTTGGTCCAGCTGTTATAACAACTTTCTTATTTTTAAATAACTTTTTTTTTCTTTTTTCTAGAGAATTTATATCATTAACTATATCTTTTGGTTCTCGCATTCTTCCAGAGCCTATATCACCGCATGCCTGATCTCCGTGCTCTGGGCCAGAAAATATTATGCCTCTACTTTTGAGTTGTCTACAATTTTCTTGGGTCGCACTATTTTCCCACATATTTTTATTCATGCTTGGTGCTATAACTACTTTTTTATCGTGGGCGAGTAAAGTTGTCGATAACAAATCATCGGCTCTTCCATGAAGAATTTTAGCTAGGAATTCGGCTGTTGTAGGTGCTACAAGAATTAAATCGGCCCATTTTGCTAAGTCAATATGCAACATCGGCTTTTCTTCATCTATGGAATTATATTTGTATACCTTTCTTCCAGTTAAAGTCTCAAAAGTTAGTGTAGTTATAAAGTCTTCAGCTGTCCTGGTCATTATCACTTGAACTTCGAAGTCCTGTTTCGTAAGTAATCTTGCAATTTCTGCGGCTTTATAAGCAGCAATTCCTCCGGTAATTCCTAAAATTATTTTTTTTTTATCACTCATTATTTTATTGTACAAGATTTTGAGAGATCATATCTAAGATATTTATTAAATAATCAATGTCTTTCTCTTCATGATCTACAGTTAAAGATATTCTTAATCTAGATTTGCCTTCTTCTACAGTTGGTGGTCTTATCGCAGGTAAATAAATTCCTCTTTTCATTAATTCATCACTAAAAAAAATTGCATCTGCACTACTTCCAATTAGTAAAGCTTGGATATGAGAGTCACTTTCTAATACAGTTATATTTGATTTTTTAATACAGTTTTTAAAGTATCTTATTAATGAGAATAGCTTATCTCTCCTCCAATCCTCTTCTTCAATTATTTTCAAAGATGTTCTAGTTGCCTCTATTGTGTGAATTGGTAAGGAGGTCGAATAAATATAACCTCTAGATTTTTGCATGACATAATCAACAATATCACTATTTCCCGAGAAGAAAGCCCCAAAAGTTCCTAATGATTTTCCAAATGTTCCGGTAAGAAATATATTCTCATTTTTATTTAACAAATATTCGAACACTAGCCCTCTGCCCTGATAGCCAAAAACACCTAGAGAATGTGCCTCATCTATCAATAACTTTGCCTCATATTTTTTCAGCCTTTGCTCTAATTCTTTTAATTCCGCTAAATCGCCATCCATACTAAATAGCGAATCTGAGATTATTAGCTTCTCTCTTGAATCAGGACATTTATTTAGTAAAGCGTCTAGCTCTTTAATATTTTTATGTTCATATCTTTTAAAATTTGCTCTCGACAATATTGATCCGTCAATTAAAGAGGCATGATTTAATTGGTCCGCAAAGATAAAACTACCTCTACTTACCAAAGATTTTATTACTCCTAGATTCGCTTGATAACCTGTAGAGTAGAGTAGAGTTTTTTCTTGACCAAGAAAGTTTGAAAGCTCTTCTTCAAGTAACATATGTGATCTAGAATAGCCTGAAATCAATGCAGAAGAGCTTACACTGTAACCATGTATATCTAATGCTTTCTTTGCGCTTTCTACAATTCTTACATCATTTGCTAATGAAAGATAATCATTACTTGCGAATGATAAGTAATCATTGCCCTTAAAACGAAAAATATGTGAGTTGCCTGAATCCTTTGCTCGTCTTACTCTATAATTGTTTGAAGCCTTAAGGTCATCAAGCTTATTTTTGATATTTTTTTTCAAATTTTCGAGTGTTAATTAATTAACTTTAAATTATAAAAATCTTGTTTTTTTTCAACGTCGGAGTTTTTTATTTTGTTTAATTCGTCTATTTGACTTTCTTGACCTTCGATATTCATTCCCAATTTGTTAAAGAGCGCTCTATCTTTCTCAACTGTTACATTAGGCGCTGTTAATAGCTCTTCTCCATAAAATACTGAATTTGCACCAGCATAAAAACACAAAGCTTGCATTGAATCTGCCATAGACTCTCTTCCTGCAGAAAGCCTAACATAGGTTTTTGGCATCATAATTCTAGATATTGCTATTGTCCTGATAAACTCTAACTCATCTACTTTCTCATTGTCATAGAGTCTGGTGCCTTCCATATGAACTAGCATATTTATAGGAACTGATTCCGGATGCTGTTCAAGATTTGCTAGTTCAATTAAAAGTTTTGCTCTATCCTCTCTAGACTCACCCAAACCAAGAATGCCGCCCGAACAAACTTTAATTCCCGATTCCCGAACATATCTTATTGTGTTTAGTCTATCTTGATAATTCCTCGTACTGATAACTTTTGCGTAATGTTCTCTTGAAGTGTCAAGATTATGATTATAATAATTTAATCCCGATTTAGATAATCGTTCTGCTTGATCTTGAGAGAGCATACCAAGAGTAACGCAACTCTCCATACCCAACTCATGAACTACCTCTATCATTTTGATAACTCTATCAATATTTTTATTACTTGGCCTTCTCCAAGCGGCTCCCATACAAAATCTTGTTGAGCCTTGGTCTCTTGCCATCGTTGCTTTTTCTCGGACCTCATCAAGCGACATTAAAGGAGTTGCTTCAATTGGCTCATCACTATGTATACTTTGTGAGCAATAACCACAGTCCTCAGGACACCCACCAGTTTTCACAGATAATAAAGTGCAGACTTGTACTGTGTCTTTATTGTGATTTTTAATGTGAGTTTCATGGGCCTCAAAAAGTAATTCATTAAAAGATTTTTCAAAAAGATTAAGAACTTCTGGCAAGGTCCAATTGTTTTTAATGCTGCTCATAATAAATGCTCCAAATAAATACCAAGAAAAATCAAAAAACCAATATACTGATTGTTTTTAAATGCCAATATACACTTAATTGGCTCTCTTTCTCCGATCAAAATTTGATTATACACTCCTATTACAAAAGCGGTAATAATAAAGATATAAAAAATATAGCTATAACTCTCTATAAAACCTAAATAAATAAAAGAAGAGAAAAAGACCCCTTGAAGTATACCTATAATAAATTTGTCCTTTTTCCCAAAGAAAATTGCTGTTGATTTTATACCAATGTTCAGATCATCCTTTTTATCAGCTAAAGCATAAATTGTATCAAACATTGTTACCCAAATTAATGTTGCAAAAAAGAATATCCATGTTGTATCTATTGGAAAAGTATTAGTTACAGCGGTGTGGGCCATCAAAGTTGAAATTGCAAATGTACATCCTAAAAAAAGTTGAGGTGCGAAAAAAAATCTTTTCATTAAGGGGTAAACTATAATAAAAATTGCACCTAATAATGCAAAAAAAATTGTTTTTTGGTTCAAAAAAAATAACAACGATAAATTTAAAATTGATAATACCAAAAAGATTGATACTACTTCTCTTTTCGAGACTAATTCTGCAGCATATGGTCTTTCTTTTGTTCTCGAAACCTTAATATCAAAATCCTTATCAAAGAAGTCATTCACTACACATCCAATTGTTCTTGAAAATATTACGCCAAAAAGAAATACTAAACTTATTGAACTATAAAAATTTTCATAATTTGAAAAAGTAATTACCCAAAAAGGTGGCCATATTAGCAGTAGTATGCCAACGGGCTTGTCAAGTCTCATAAGTTTTGAATACAAACAAAGTTTATTTTTCAACATGAATAAAATAATTTAATATATGTTATTAATATAAACCATATTATATAAAAGAATGACAATAAGAAAATTTAAAAGTTTTACGCCAGTTATACACGAAGAAGCGTATGTAGATGAAAGCGCGATTGTTATTGGAGATGTATCTATTGGCAAAGAATCTTCTGTTTGGCCTAAATCAGCAATAAGGGGCGACGTGCAAAAAATAACGATAGGTGAAAGAACAAATATTCAAGATGGTTCTATATTACATGTTACAAGCGATAACGAATTTACCCCAGGAGGCATTCCCTTGATCATTGGAGATGATGTAACTATCGGGCACGGTGCAATTCTTCACGCCTGTGAAATTGAAAGCGGTTGCTTAATTGGAACTGGTTCAATAGTCTTAGATGGTGCGGTTGTTAAAAATAATGTAATGATTGCTGCAGGAAGTTTAGTAAGCCCAAATAAAATTTTAGAGTCTGGAATACTATATAAAGGTTCTCCAGCAAAGCCTATAAGGGACTTAACAGAGAAAGAGCAGAAGTACATCTTATTTTCATCAAATCATTATGTAAATGTGATGAGGGAGCATATAGGAAAATGAATATTTTTATAAATGGCAAAGTATCCGAAGTGAAAAAAAATATAAATATTCAAGATATACTAAGGATGAATAATATTAGTGATGAAAATATTGTAGTTGAAATTAATAGAACAATTATTTCAAAGATGTATTGGGATGATACAAAAATCGAAGAGAATGACAAGATTGAGATAATTACAGCAGTGGGCGGGGGGTGAACTCTTGGCGCTAATAATTGATAAAAAAAAATATAAGTCCAGGCTTATAATCGGCAGCGGAAAATACAAAGATTTTGAAGAGACCAAAGCTGCTCTTGAGGCTAGTGGCGCTGAGATGATAACCGTTGCATTAAAAAGAACAAATCTAGGTCAAGACAATAACCAAAAAAATTTGTTAGATTACATAAATCCAAAAAATTATAAAATTTTACCAAATACTGCAGGATGCTTTTCTGTAGATGAAGCTGTTAGGGTGTGTCTCATTGCTAGAGAATTATTAAATAATAATCTTGTTAAGCTAGAAGTTCTTGCCGATAAAGAAACACTTTTGCCGAATGAGAGAGAGACACTTTTGGCAGCGAAAGAGCTTGTTAATCTTGGTTTTTCTGTCATGGTTTACACAACTGATAATGTCAAGTTAGCAAAAGATCTTGAAGAGGTGGGTTGTGTGTCTGTGATGCCTCTTGCTTCGCCTATTGGAACTGGCCAAGGAATAAAGGATTCAAAAAATATTAAAAAGATTATAAAAAACGCAAATATTCCAATTATTGTTGACGCGGGTATAGGGACTGCAAGTGACGCAACAATCGCAATGGAATTAGGATGTGATGCTGTCTTACTAAATTCAGCAATTGCAATGTCAGATAATCCCATTCTTATGGCAAAAGCAATGAAGTATGCTGTAATAGCTGGAAGAAACGCATTCGAAGCAAAACGAATGAAAATCAGTGAAGTTGCCATACCCTCAAGTAATAAAAAAAATGCAATATCATGAGAAATGAAGAGCATATAAAAAGCTTCGTTAAAAGAAGTGGGAGAATAACAAATGTTCAAAGATACTTTCTAAAAAACAAAAAAAATAACCACAATTTTTTCACTCCAACTGAAACAATAAATTTGTACAAACTTTTTGATAATAAAAATCCATGCGTACTAGATATTGGATTTGGGGATGGAAAACTTTTATCAAATATTGCAAAGATAAATACAAATATCAATTTTATTGGTTTAGAGGTTTATGAATCTGGGATTGGAAATATACTTAAACAAATAGAAAAAAGTAATTTAAGTAATTTAAAAGTCTCAAATATAGATGCAGTATCTTTTCTCAAAAAATATGTTCAAAATAACTCTTTTTACGGTATTTCTTTATTTTTTCCTGATCCCTGGCCAAAAAAAAGACATTATAAACGCAGAATAATAAATGCTAATTTTTTAGAAAATATGTTAATGAAAATAAAAAAAAATGGATTTGTTAAAATTGTAACAGACTGGGAAAATTATGGAGAAAGAATTATTGAGTTGTTAGATGAAAATAAAAAATTTGAAAAAATCCAAGATATTTCAATTTATAAAGAAAGAATCTTAACAAAGTTTGAGAAAAGAGGAATATCTCAAGGAAATAGAATTATTGACTTAACTTATAGAGCAAAATAAACGGTTATTTTTTAACTTTGATTTTTTTTATACTTGCCTCATATATTGAGGATAAACCTAAAGCATCTTGATTAAATGGACAAACTTCACTTTTACAAAAAGGTGGAGAAACGTTTGTACACCCAAGATCTGACCATGCATATTCTATTGCATCATCAATTGTTCTGTGGAAATGATTTTTCCATCGGCCTCTAGAATAGCCTGTGTCTTCAAAAATTTTTAGTATAGGTTTATGAACCCTTGCAAAAAATAAGTTAATGTTTTGATCATACAATCTTGAAGATAGACTATGAAGCATATCTTGTCCTGTTGCGTCAATTTCATTAATTGCAATAGCATCAATAATGAAATATCTTAGCTCGGGTTTTGTCGCAACCCTTTCAATAACTTCATTTTCAAAATGCCCCGCATTTGTGAAAATCAAAGAACCATCGAACCTCATAACTGATATAGAGCAACATTTTGGAATATTATTTGTGTCAGAATTCCTAAAAACTCCTTGAGAATTTTTTGATAGACATATAACTCTTGGTCGCATTGACCTATAGCAATAGCTTCCTAAAGATAAAACAATTCCAACTATGATTCCAAACTCTAACTTTGGTGCTAATATTAATGTAACCAAAAATGTAATAATTGATATTACTGCATCATGCTTCTGAACGCGCCAAGCATATTTTATTGGTTTAAATTTAATAAGATTAATTACCGCAGTAATAATGACGGCCGCCAAAGTAGCTTGCGGAATGTGATACAAGAGCGGTGTCAAAAATAATAGTGTTATACCAATAACTATTCCTGTCACAACTGATGAAAATCCCGTAACTGCTCCAGCAGTAATATTTACTGCAGACCTAGAGAAAGATCCTGAAACTGGATAGCCTTGAAAAAAACTTGATGCAATATTACTTAAGCCTTGACCAACTAATTCTTGATCGGCATCTAATCTTTGTTTGGTTTGCGTGGCCATTGCTTTTGCAATTGAAATAGCCTCCATAAATCCTATTAAACTTATTACAATAGCTACTGTTCCTAAATTAATTAATTGTGAAAAATCTATCTGAGGCATTTGAATTGCAGGCAAACCGTCTGGAACGACACCAATTACTTTGCCTCCATATTTTGTTTCAAACTCAATATACCATGATATAAATGTAGTAATTGCTACAGAAATTAATACTGCAGGAAGTTTAACTGAAACTTTTCTCACGAATATAATAAGAAATATTGCAAGTATTCCCATAAGTAGAGTTGGGTTATGTGTATTAAGTAAGGATTCTGATATTACACTCAATACAGTCTGGTAGTGTTGTTCTCCAGACTCGACTGTTACTCCAAATAATTTTGATAATTGAGATGTACCAATAATTATTGCGGCTGCATTTGTGAAACCTCTTACAACTGGCTGAGACAAGAAGTCAACTAATACACCCATTCTTAGCAAACCCAAAGAAAGCTGAAAAATTCCCACAAGAAAAGCAAGCATTATTGCATATGCAACATATCCTGATGGATCGTTACTAGCAATTGGCTCTAATGCGGCTGCGGTAAGCAAGCTTACTACCGCCACTGGGCCAGTTGCCAGTTGTCTTGATGAGCCAAATAATGAAGCAATTGCAACAGGCAAAAATGAGGCATATAAACCGTAATATGGTGGAAGACCAGCTAACTGAGCATAGGCCATAGATTGTGGAACTAAAACTAATGCTACTGTTAATCCAGCAATAAGATCAGCCTGAAGAGTTTTTGGGTTTTTTAAATCAGAAATCCACTCCTTAAAAGGGAAAACCTTTTTTAGAATATATTTTTGTATATAATCAACCATCATCATAATTTACGTATTTAGAGTTGCGATATTTCCAATTTGATTATAAAGATTTTCTATTTTTGCTAATAAAGATAATCTATTTAACCTAATATCTTCCTCGTCTGCGTTTACTATTACCTCATCAAAAAAATTTGTTATATGTTTATTTAAGATATTTAAATGATTTAAGTATTTATCATAATCTTTTGTAGACAAATACGAATCTAATTGATTACGAATATCATTAACTTCATTATATAATATCTTCTCACTAGATTCTCTTAATAAATTTTTATCAATTTCATGAGAGATTTTGAGTTTAGATTTCTTTAAAATGTTTGAAATTCTTTTTGCGTTAGAAAATAAAGCTATAAAATCACTATTTTTTAATGCAGCATGGATAGTACTAACTTTTCTAAACATAGTATAAGGATCTATATAATTACTATACCATAAAACTGATTTAATTTCACTATCATTAAACTTAAAATCATCTTTTAATATAAAAAATAACTTTTCTTTAAAAAAATTTTTGCAATCTTCAATTAGATCCTGGTTTAAATTTTTGTAATTTTTCGAAAATAATTCTTTAGATATATCAATTAAATCATAAATATTTGCATGTACCTTACCTTCAAGTAAAACTCTTATTAGTCCATTTGTTGACCTTCTTACTCCAAGTGGATCTCTAGTTCCAGTTGGTTTTTCATTTGCCAAAAAAATTCCAACAACTGTATCAAGCTTATCTGCTATTGATACAATTTGAGCATCAATATTTCTTGGTATCTGGTCTTCTGGATTTACAGGGAGGTAATGCTGGCTAATCCCGTCTGAAATTTTTTCGTTAAAACCTTGCTGTTGTGCATAGTAACTTCCAATATACCCCTGCAATTTTGGCATCTCAACCACCATATTGGATATTAGATCTAATTTGCATATTTCTATTAAATCAATAAAGTATTTTCCATTATTCATAAAATAGTATTTATTAATATGTTCAGCTAATATAGCTAGTCGTTTTATTTTGTCATATACACTTCCAAGCTTCTTATGAAAAATAACTTTTTTTAAATCCTCTTTTTTATTAAAAATATTGTTAGAAAGATCTTTAGTAATAAAAAACTTTGCGTCATCAAGTCTTGGGTTTATAACAGTCTCATTACCCCTTATTAATTCTTTATTTATTTCAATACTAGACAAGCCAATGAATTTATTGATTATATTTCCATCTTTTCTCAATAAAAAATGCTTTTGAGTATCTTGAATAACATACTCTAGAACTTTTTCAGGAAGATCTAAGTATTTTTTCGGAAAATTTCCAAGATATAAATAAGGAGATTCGGTCATGCATGATAGCTCATCAATTAATTCAGCCTCAATAATTTCCTCGCAATTTTCTGTTTTTATTATCTCTATTACTTTTTCTTCGATAAGTCTTTTTCTTTGTTCTTGATCAAATATGATTTTACTGTCTTTAAGAAATAAGAAAAATTGATCTTGACTTTTTATAATAACTTTTCCTTTGGAAAGCCATCTAGGTCCATATGTATAGTTTTTTGTTTTGATATTTAAAATAGAAGTTTGTATGCATTCATTACCAAAAAATAAAAGCATCCATCTAATTGGTCTAATAAAAAAAATATTCGCTTTTCCCCATTTCATTTTTTTTTGTTCTTCAACGCCAATTAGAGAATTTTCTAAAATAGAAGGTAACAAATCTTTTGTATGTTGGGAGAATTTAGGTTTTTCATAAAATACATATTCTACGCCATCTTTTTCTAGTTTTTTTAATTGATCAAAGCTTATGTTATGTTTTTGTGCAAAACCAGAGCCAGTTTTTGTTAATTTATTTTCTTCATCAAAACACTTACTCAAAGGTGGTCCTTTAATAAGTTTTTTTTCATGATTAACACTTGTAATAACATCCTGCAAAACAAATATTAATCGGAGATTCGTGTAAAAAAATTTACATTCTGAGAATTTAATACTCTCTTTAGATAAATTTGCCTCAATATTTTTTTTTATTTTTTCTAAAAAAGAATTTAAATTTTTTGGTGGCAAATCTTCTACGCCTATTTCAAAAAGTAAGTCTTTTGTTTCCATAATTATTTTTCTTTGATTAATGGAAAATCTAATTCTTCCCTACTTTCCAAAAACTTTTTTGCAATTAAGTTTGATAGTTTTCTTAAGCGTAATATATAAGCTTGTCTTTCAGTAGAAGAAACAGCTTGTTTTGAATCTAGAAGATTTAATATGTGAGAGTTTTGTAACAAAATATCATATGCTGGTATTGGCAGATTATTATCTGTCAGCTTGATGCATTCCTTTTCCATATCATCAAAATATTTTGCTAAGATTTTGGCGTCAACCAATTCAAAATTATACTGCGAGTTTTCTTTTTCATTTTGCATGTATATTTCACCATAAGTTAAATACTTGTTCCATTTGATATCATATAAATTGTCAATTGATTGCAAATGCATAGCTATTCTTTCAAGCCCATAAGTTAGCTCTCCAGTAACTGGTGCGCATTCAATTCCTCCAACTTGTTGAAAATATGTAAATTGGCTTATTTCCATGCCGTTTAACCAAACTTCCCAGCCAACTCCTGCAGCCCCAAGTGAAGGTGACTCCCAATTATCATCAACAAACTTAATATCATTGGTCTTTGTGTCGATTCCAATTTTTTCTAATGAACTTAAAAACATATTTTGAATGTTGTCAGGAGAAGGCTTCAAAACAACTTGCATTTGATAATAATGCTGAAGGCGGTTTGGGTTTTCCCCGTATCTACCGTCCGTTGGTCTCCTACAAGGTTGAATATATACAGCTTTCCAAGGCTCAGGCCCTAAAGCTCTTAAAAAGGTCGAGGGGTGAAAGGTTGCTGCTCCCATTGGAAGATCATATGGCTCCAGAGAAATACACTCTTTTTCTGCCCAATACGATTTTAGTTTAAATATTATCTCTTGAAATGTCATAATATAAATAATTCTTTTGCAAAATAGGTAGTATTATAAAGCATAGTTATAATTTTGAATTATTAATATACTACTATATAAATCTCATATATTATTGAGAAGTTAAACTAATTTAGCACAATTTTGACCATATTTTTATGTCTAACGACAACTTGGCATAAAATATGCATGACTTTGAAACAAATGTAATAAAAATAGGAGCGAACAATGTCAGATATAATGAAAACAATAAAGGAGAATGACGTCAAATTCGTGGATTTGCGATTCACTGACCCTAAAGGCAAAGAACAACATGTCACTCTTCCAGCAAGCGCTGTGGATGAGTCTCTATTTACTAATGGAAAGATGTTCGATGGCTCATCTATTGCCGGTTGGAAGGCAATTAACGAGTCAGATATGATTTTAATGCCAGACCAAGACACCGCGATAATGGATCCGTTTTTTAGTGATTCAACTTTAACGGTAAGATGCAATGTTTTAGAAACCTCTGGAGAGGGCTATGCGAGAGACCCTAGGTCGATCGCAATAAGAGCTGAAAAATACCTTCAAGATTCTGGAATTGCTGATACCGCTTACTTTGGACCAGAACCTGAATTCTTCATATTCGATTCCGTTACTTTTGGCAATGAAATAGGTGAATCATTCTATAGAGTAGAATCAGAGGAAGGCTGCTTCAGCTCTGGAGAACAATACGCAGATGGAAATACCGGTCATAGACCTGGTATAAAAGGTGGCTACTTCCCTGTGCCACCAGTGGATTCCTTGCAGGATATTCGTTCAGCAATGTGTAATGTATTGGAAGAAATGGGTGTAGAAACTGAAGTTCATCATCATGAGGTTGCAACAGCTGGGCAATGTGAAATTGGAACCAAGTATAATACAATGGTAAAAAGAGCAGACCAGAACCAAATACTCAAATACGTTGTTCATAACGTTGCGCATAATTATGGAAAAACTGCGACGTTCATGCCAAAGCCTATAATTAATGATAATGGTAATGGAATGCACGTTCACCAATCTTTGTTTAAAGGAGGTGAAAATTTATTTTTGGGTAATGAATATGGTGGATTATCACAAACTGCATTATATTATATTGGTGGAATCATAAAGCATGCAAAAGCAATAAATGCTTTCTCAAACTCTGCTACAAACAGCTATAAAAGACTTGTTCCTGGATTTGAGGCACCTACAATTTTAACTTATTCTGCAAAAAACAGGTCAGCTAGTATTAGAATACCGTTTGAAGCAAATGAAAAAGCCAGAAGAATTGAGGTAAGATTCCCAGATTCATGCGGAAATCCTTATTTGACATTCACTGCCCTAATGATGGCTGGACTTGATGGGATAAATAATCAAATTGATCCAGGTAAAAATATGGATATTGACCTATTTGATGACTTAAGCCCTGAAGAAGAAGCAAAAATTCCTCATGTATGTTCGTCATTAGACGAAGCACTAAAGGCTTTAGATGCTGATAGAGAGTTTTTAAAAGCTGGTGGAGTAATGAGTGACGATACAATAGATGCATATATTGAGCTTAAAATGGAGGAAGTTCAGGCATTTCAGGCCAATACTCATCCATTAGAGTTTGAAATGTATTATAGCTTGTAATTAAGGCGCCCTTTCTTAGGGCGTTTCCGCAAAACTTTTTTGCACAAAATTAGTGCAAATTCCAATTCTTTGTTTTATAATTTATTAAAACAATAAATTCCATGAGTTCTCTTTAAAATGAATGTTGAAAATATCTTAGATAATATTGCTACCTCAGTAATTATTACAAATAAATATATGGAAATAGTTCATGTTAATGCTTCCGGCGAAAGCTTTCTTCGAAATAGTAAAGAAAAACTATTAAACAAAAAAATAAATGATATTTTCGCAAAAAAAAATAATCTAATAATAAATCAGATATACGATGCAATAGCATTAGGTCAATCTTCTATTTCTAGGGATATGGATATTTCATTAAAATCAAAAATCAAACACATTGTAGATTGCAATGTTCAAGCAATTTATATTGATAAAGAAAAGCATGTGCTGCTTGAAATTTTGCAAAATCAAAGACATAAAAGTATTGAAAAGAATGCAAGATTTAATGATAGAAATAATGCAACTCAGATGATAACTAGATCAATAGCTCATGAGATAAAAAATCCTCTTGGGGGAATTCGAGGAGCAGCACAATTATTAGATTCAGAGCTAAAAAAAAACCAAAAAGAATATACTGAAATTATTATAAATGAGGTTGATAGACTAAAAAATTACATTGACCGAATGCTTGGTCCAAGTGAATTACCTGAATTAAACGCCACAAATATACACTTTTTAATAGAGAGAGTTTTAAAGCTTCTTAAAACAGACCAAGATAAAGAAACAACCTTTGTGAGAGATTATGACCCAAGTATTCCCGATGTCAAAATTGATAATGACATGATAATACAAGCTTTACTCAATATTTTAAAAAATGCTCAAGAAGCAACAGTGGAGGGAGGAACAGTTTTAATAAAAACAAGAGTGGAAAGAAATTATACGATAAATTCCATTAGATACAATTTAGTTGCAATGATAGACATTATAGATGATGGGATAGGAATTTCGCCTGACATAAAAAGCAAGTTATTCTTGCCTCTCGTTACAAATAAACCGAAAGGTTCTGGCCTTGGATTGTCAATATCTCAAAAATTAGTCTCTCTTAATAATGGAATTATTGTGTATGAAGATGACGACGCTAGAACTATTTTTAAAATTATATTACCTATAGAAAATTATTAGATGAGCACAAAAAAAGAAAATGTATTTGTAATTGATGATGATAAATCAATAAGATGGATACTTGACAAAGCCCTTAAAAAAGCTGGATTTGAAGTTACTTGTTTTGAAAATGCAGATTCTGTCTTAACAAATATACAAAAAAGAGAACCAAGTGTGATTATATCTGATGTTAGAATGCCGGGGAAAAGTGGTATCGAAATGCTAGAGAGTGTAAAAAGAGAATATCCAAAAATTCCAATAATTATTATGACTGCTTTTTCAGACTTAGATACAACAGTTAATTCTCTTCAAAAAGGAGCTTATGATTACATAACAAAACCTTTTGATATAGTTGAAACAATCTCTTTAATAAAAAAATGCTCAAGAAATATTCCTTCCGATAATGAAAATAAAAAAATTGAACTATCGAAGAATACATCAAAAATTATTGGGAACTCTGAATCCATGCAAGATATATATAAGTCAATTGGTAAAATTGCATCAACTAATGTTGATGTTTTAATCCTTGGAGAAACTGGTACTGGTAAGGAACTTATTGCAAAATCTATACATGAAAATAGTGAGAGAAAAAATAGTCCATTTATTGCAATAAATACGGGAGCAATACCAACTGAACTTCTGGAATCAGAACTTTTTGGTCATGAAAAAGGTTCTTTTACTGGTGCTTATAATCAAAGGATCGGCAGATTTGAACAAGCCTCAGAAGGCACATTATTTTTAGATGAAATTGGAGACATGCCTATGGATGTTCAAACACGCTTACTAAGAGTTTTGCAAGAAGGTGAATTTTTTAGAGTAGGAGGAACAAAGTCAATAAAAGTAAAAACGAGGATAATCACCGCAACTCACCAGAATTTACAATCTCTAGTAGCCAAGGATCTTTTTAGAGAGGACTTACTTCATAGAATTAATGCTATAAAAATTGAGTTGCCAAGCTTAAGAAATAGAAAAGATGATATTTTAAAATTATCGGAAAGTTTCTTAATTGAATACTCCAAAGAATACAAAACATCGTTAAAAGTATTAGACGAAGATGTGCAGAAAATCTTTCAAAAATATTATTGGCCAGGAAATATTAGAGAGCTTCAAAATGTATGCAAATACTTGTCAATAATGATCAAGGGAAATAAGGTTCTTGCTGAAGACCTGCCTAAAGAGATTTTAGAGCCAGCGACAGAGGTAACTGAGACAAAGAATTGGAGCTCAGTTTTAGAAGCATGGATTTTGAATGAATATGACAATAAATCTTTAGATATTTCAAAAAATATAAATGATATATTTGAGGACACTTTAATTAAATCTGCCTTAAGATTGTCGAAAGGAAATAAAACAGAAGCAGCCAAAATATTAGGGTGGGGAAGAAATACAATTTCAAATAAAATAAAATCCTTGAAGAAATAAATATATCTAATTGCAGTTTAATCCTATTGCGCTAGAAATATTTTCAATACCTTTTTCTTTTAAAATTAAACTTAACTCTCTATTAATTTTATTTGCAACGAATGGTCCCTCATAAATCATTGAAGTATAAAGCTGTAACAAAGATGCACCTGATTTAATTTTTTCAAAAGCACTTTTTCCATCTCTAATTCCACCGACTCCAATAATTGGTATTTTTTTACCAATATTTTTGTAAAATTCTTGAATCAAAAGATTCGATGTATTTTCAATTGGTGGTCCTGACAAACCACCCTCTTCAATTCTATTTAAGCTATTGAGCTTATCTTTATTATAAATACTTGTATTTGTAAGAATTAAGCCATCAATGCTACTCTCAAGAAAAACTTTACTCAATTCCTCTACTTCTAAAATATTTATATCAGGTGATATTTTAAAAAGTATAGGTATTTTTGAAGATAATGAATCTCTTTTTATGTGAAGTTCTTCAATCAGTTTTTTAATATTTTCTCTTTTGTGCTGTAGTCTTAGTTTAGGTGTATTCGGAGATGAAATATTCACAGTAATATATGATGTAATATTAAAAAACTGTTCAAAACATTTTAAGAAATCAGCGGATTCATGTGCATTTTGCTTGTTAGGGCCAATATTTACACCGCAAATCCCCAGGGGCAATGAATTTTCCATTCGACGTTTTATTTCAAACATACCGTCATTTGGAAATCCTAATCTATTAATTATTGCTTGATCCTCGGTAAGTCTAAAGACTCTTGGTTTCTGGTTACCAAATTGAGGTTCAGGCGTAACTGTACCAACTTCGGTAAAGCCAAACCCAAGTTTTCCAACTTTATTATATATCTCTCCATTTTTATCAAATCCAGCTGCTAAACCTATTGGATTTTTAAAATGCAAATTAAATAGTTTCTGATTGAGGTTTTTAAAATTATCCTGGATAAAAGGATTTTTTAAAAGCAATGGGTTTTTAATAATGTTAATAGCAAATTTATGAGCTAATTCGGGATCAGTTTTTTTAAAATATAATTCAAATAATTTTTTGTACATTCTTAGCTTATCTTAGCTTCACAATTTTTTTAAATAAACTCTTGTTTTTGTTCTCTTACCAAAAGATCATTAACAGCGGATTTAGGATCAATTACACCATTAATTATATCAAAAACTTTATTGCATATTGGTAAATTTAGATTATATTTTTTAGCTAATACTTGTAAACCTTTTGAAGCATTAATACCTTCAACAACTTGCCCAATTTTTGCTTCTGCATCTTCCACGCTGATACCACTAGCAATCTCTATTCCAAATCTTCTATTTCTGGACTGATTGTCATTTGCTGTTAGCACAAGATCTCCAATTCCACTGAGCCCGGCTATCGTTTTTTCATCACATTGAAGTGCTTCTCCAACTTGCTTGATTTCTACCATACCTCTTGTAATTATTGCAGCTTTTGCATTAGAACCAAGCTCCAAACCGTCTGAGATACCAACAGCTACAGATAATATATTTTTCATAGCGCCACCAATTTGACATCCAAGCATATCTTTGGCCTCATAGACACGAAAATATTTATGATGAAATAACTTACTAAAAATTTTTAAGACTTTTTCATTTTGAGCAGCTAACGTTACGGCGGTTGGTTTATTTTTAACTACCTCTGCAGCAAAAGAAGGGCCTGACATTACTGCAAGATTATTTATGTCAATATATTTACTCATTAATTCAGTTGGGAAAAGACCAGATTTTGAATCTATCCCTTTACAAGTAAGTAAGATTGGTATTTTCAAAATATTATTATTTTTTAAAATTCCGCCAATGCTTTCTAATGACGAAACTGGCGTTGAAATTATAATTGGCATTGATAAAGATATAATCTCGCTGATATCATTTACGAATTCAATATTAGGGAGATCAAATTCCTTTTTGCTTGGCCTTTTATTTCTATATTGAACCAAGACTTTCTTGTCATTACGCGAAAGTGTAAAAGCAAGAGCCCTTCCCCAAGCCCCAGAACCAAGTATCAAAGCGTCAATAGAGGATTTTGGGAGATTCATAGATAATTTATTTTTTTACTCATCACTCTTTAAGCCACCTTCAAGATCAAAATCTACAAGATCATCATATCCACCAATATGTTGATCATCGATAAATATCTGTGGTACCGAGCGTCTACCATTTGACAATGCAAGCATTTCTTCAAATAATTTTACATCTTCATCTATCTTAAATTCTGTATATTTAATATTCCTCTTTTCAAGTAACATTTTTGCTCTCTCGCAGTAAGGGCAAATCGCAGTTGAATATATCTTTACAATCATTTTAACTTTTAACCACTGGAAGGTTTTCCGAAACCCAAGCTTCGAACCCCCCTTTTATTGAATATACTTCATCAAAATTATTTTTTGTTAAAATATTTGAAATACTAGAAGATCTCACGCCTGATTTGCAATAAACTATTGTAGGTTTATCAGAGTATTTTTTTATACTATCAATACTAGATTTAAAAGATGAATAACTAATATGTTTAGAGTTTTTAATTGAACCTTGCTCTAACTCTGTTTTTTCTCTTACATCTAATATAAATGCATCCTTATTTATTAAAAATACTGCTTCCTGAGGTGATATAGATGTAAATTTTTGAGTAAAATTTCTAAACTCGTGAAATATTATAAAAGCAAGTATCACGAAAAATAAAGAAAAAAGTACCGGATTATTTGAAATAAAATTTAAATAGTCTTGCATAACAAAAAATTCTTTTATTTATGTGAAGAACAAAAAACTTCTCTCATCATTTCAAGCAATTTCAAAGTTCTTTCGTCGCTAACTCTATAAAAAACCTTATTAGCTTCTTTTCTGGTCTCTAGGACGCCTTTATCTTTTAAAATTCCTAAATGCTGCGAAATATTACTTTGAGACGTGCCCACTGTGTCAACTATATCTTGTACACTGAATTCACTATCACCTAGAATGCAAAGTATTTTAAGTCTTAAAGGGTGAGACATTGCCTTTATTGAGCGCGAGGCTCTATCAATATCATCTTGAGTAACAGTACTATGATCTATTCTTTCACCAGCAGCTTCTGACATAAAGCTTCCCTCTTAAAATCAAATTTTGTTATTGTTATAATTTCTGAAACTATGTTACCAATCAATATTAGATATGTCTAATAAATTAATTTAATTAAAAATTAATTGTTTACAATGCTTTTTTAACTTTATTAGTTAATTATTATAAAGTAATAAAGAAATTATAAATCATTACGAAATGTGGACAGTTAAAACTTAGAAAATTTTGATTTGGCTGTTTAGTTAAATTCTAATAATATAGTGTGATGAGAAAAATAAAATTTAAGAACTTTGCTGTTTTTTTAGGAACTTTCCTAGTAATTATTTTTTTGTTTTATACCTATAATAATAAAAATGTTCATGCTGCAAAAACAAGTTTGCCACTAAATCAGCTTCAAGCTTTCTCTGAAGTGTATCTAAAAATTAAACAGAATTATGTTCAAGAAATTTCTGATAAAGAAATATTCGATAATGCTATTAAAGGAATGCTTGAGGGCTTAGACCCTCATTCTACTTTTTTAAATGAAAAAGATTTTAAGGATTTACAAATAGGCACAAAAGGTGAATTCGGTGGACTTGGAATAGAGATAACTATGGAGGGAGGGTATGTAAAAGTTATTACCCCTATTGATGATACACCTGCTTTTAATGCTGGAATTCAGTCAGGTGATCTAATAATTGAGATAGATAATAACTCTGTGCAAGGTATGTCTCTCAGTGAAGCTGTAGATTTAATGAGAGGTAAAATAGGAACTTCTATTCTGCTAACAATTGCTAGAGAAGGAGAAAGCTCGCCTATCGAAGTAAAAATAATTAGAGACAAGATAAAAGTAAAAAGCGTTAAATACGAAGTCATTGAAGATAATTTTGGTTATATAAGAATTTCAAGCTTCCAAAGTAAAACTGGAAAAAATTTAAAAGAAGCTCTTAAAGATTTAAAAGCAAGTACAAAAAATAACATCAAAGGATATGTAATAGACATGAGAAATAATCCTGGCGGTGTCCTCGGTGCCGCAGTAGATGTAAGTGATGCATTTATAAAAGGTAAAAAGAAAATTGTTTTTACGAGAGGGAGAGCGGAAGACGCAATGTATGAATTTGTCTCGAATAATACGGACCTTGCGGATGGTAAGCCAATAGTTGTTCTTATAAATGGTGGTTCAGCATCAGCCTCCGAGATTGTTGCAGGTGCGTTACAAGATCATAAGAGAGCAATCATTATGGGTACTCAATCTTTTGGGAAAGGATCTGTGCAAACAATTTTACCTATATCATCAAAAACAGCAGTAAAAATGACGACTGCGCGATACTACACTCCGAATGGAAGATCTATTCAAGCAAAAGG
>CEPT01064328.1_pt1 | contig 33508 bp, 35 predicted proteins | sample 356221 | NCBI WGS metagenome assembly CEPT01 (sample SAMEA2620081, study PRJEB7988) | marine metagenome | isolation source: saline water (ENVO:00002010), including | reverse complement strand
GGTGGAGAGCAACAACGAGCATGCGTGGCGCGCGCATTGATAAAAGACCCAGATATAATACTAGCGGATGAGCCTACTGGGAATTTAGACCCTATAGCCTCCTTTGAACTGATTAAGCTATTTGAACAAATTAGTAAAGAGGGCACCTCAATATTAATGGCATCTCATAATTATAATTTAATTAAAGGGAGAGGTCATAGAATTGTTGAAATGCAAAACGGTTCAATAAGATAAGCGATGAATACAATTGTTTTTATATTTGCTGAGGGTTTGAAAAATGTTTGGAGACATAAATCTTCTGCATTTTCATCAATTTTTTCTATTTACTTAACGTTAATTGTCGCTGGATTTCTCTTAATTGTTAGTCAAAATACCAACAAGCTCGTTGAATATTTAAGAGATAAGTATAAGATCGAAGTGTTCTTTAAAGATGGAGTTACAGAGCAAAGAGCTTTAGAGATATCTGAGGAATTCAAAAAAATTAATGGAGTTCGTTCGATCACTGTAATTTCAAAAAAAGATGCAGAAAGAATATTTAAATCTCAATTTGGTGATGATATTTTGGGTCTCCTTGGATACAATCCTCTTCCTATAAGTTGCGTGATTAATCTAAAAAAAGATTGGCCAACAAAAATTGAACTCCAACCCATTGTAAATAATTTAAGAAAATATCGTGAAGTTGATGAGGTGAATCATCAAGGAAAATTGATTTCCAGGATTGAAAATTATTATGAAAGATTTCTAACGGTCATGGTTGGAATCGTTTCTGTTGCACTAGTTGTTGCTGTATTTATTATATCCAATACTGTTCGCTTAACCGTTTATTCAAAAAAGGAATTGATTAAGTCATTGCAACTGATTGGCGCAACAAAATGGTTTATAAAAGCTCCATTTCTAATCGAAGGCATAATTCATGGTATTTTTGCTGCAGTTTTAGCTGTTTACACGCTTTATGGTGTCCTGCAATTCAGTAAATACATCGTTTATGATTTAACAAAATTCAATATTTTTTATGATCACATTTTCATTCTTCAGATCCTTCTATCATTATCAATACTTGTTGGTTTTATAGGTTCAAATAGAGCGATTAGTAGATTTTTGAAATAAATCTCAACACTATTAGATTCTACCTTATATAATCATCTAATTTCAATCTCTTATGCCCATTCAAAAATATAGCAATATAGACACTCGATTTAGTGCGATCTTAATTAGTACAGTTGAAGGATATATTAAAACCTGTGCTCCTGTATCATCAAAATTTGTTCAAGGTACTTTACCAATGCCTTTAAGCACCGCAACCATACGAAGTGTTATGTCTTCGCTTGAACAGGACGGTTTTTTGCGTAAAGCCCATAAATCAGGTGGACGAATACCAACGGACCTCGGCTATAGATTTTATATTGATTCAATTAATTTTACTCACCCAACAAACGAAAATACTATCTCAGAACTTGAAAGTGAATTAAAGACTATTTCTAATAATGTTGACGAACTTTTAAGCGCTACGGCCTCTATGTTATCAAAGCTTAGCAATATGTTTGGCGTGATTACTATTTCAGAATATCAAAATAGCATATTGGCAGACATAGAGTTGGTGGAATTAAATGGAAATCGTGTTATGCTTGTTCTTGCCTTGGATAATGGCCTGGTAAAATCTATTGTGCTTAATCTTGACATAGAGATCGCTGTTAAGCACATAAATTCTATCACTGAATTATTAAAGGAAAAATTACGTGGCCTGTCCTTGATTGAAATTCAAAAAACCATATCAAAACGATTAAACGATAGCGAAGCGATCAATCATGAAATCATTCAAATATTAATTAATGACCGATTTAATTTTTTCTCAATAGAAAATAATAAATTAATATATACATCATCATATAATGTATTACTTGAACAGCCAGAATTTAAAGATATAGAAAACTTTCAAAAAATCCTTCCTGGACTTGAAAAGAAATTCCTAAATCTATACATCGAAAAAAACTTTAATGTTGATAGTATGAACGATCTTATTGGAAGAGAAAATAACCATGAGTTTTTCAACAGTTGCGCTTTTTTAACTTCAAAGTTTAAATGCGAATCCCTTTCAGGGAGGATAGGAGTAATTGGGCCAAAAAGACTCAATTATGTTAACATCAAAGAAATATTAAATACTTTTAAAAGGGTAGTGCAGAATGCCATCTAAAAAACCGACCAAAAAATCCTCAAATAAAAATGTCAAAATCACACCCACTGAAAAATTAAAGATACAAATTAATGATTTAAAAAACCTTGTTAGTGAAAACGAAGAAAAATACCTCAGGTTAAAAGCTGAATTTGATAATTTTAGAAAAAGAAAAGATAAAGAAACCATGTCGCTTTTGAAGTATGAAGGCGAAACTGTTATAAAGCATTTTTTATCCGCCCTAGATGACTTGAACAGGCTTAATGAGGCTATTTCAAATGAAGGTTCAACTACAGAAAAACTATCAGAAGGTATTAATTTGATAATCAATGGAATTGCAAAGCAATTAGAAAAACTAGATGTAAAGACATTTTGCAATGTTGGAGATGTCTTAGATCCTGAGCTTCATGATGCCCTTATGATTAGACATGAAAAAGATAAAAGAGAGAATGAAATTATTGAAGTTTTTGAAAAAGGATATCTTTACAAGGATCGAGTAATAAGACATGCTAAAGTTGTGGTTAATCAAACACCCTCATGAGAGATTATTATGAAATACTAGGGGTATCAAAGACTGCGAGCTCTGATGAATTAAAAAAATCCTATCGCAAGATCGCTATGAAATATCATCCGGATAAAAATCCTAATGATAAAGAAGCTGAGGTTAAATTTAAAGAAGCCGCTGAAGCTTATTCTGTTTTATCTGACTCGCAAAAACGACAACAATATGATCAATTTGGACATGCTGGCGTAAATAGTGGTGGTGGTCCAGGCTTTCAAGGTGGTATGTCCATGGAAGATATTATCAATAGTTTTGGTGATATATTTGGAGATGGTTTTGATCCATTTGGAGGTATTTTTGGTGGAGGTAGATCATCCAGAGTAAAAAAAGCGCGCGATCTTAAGGTTAATTTGAAATTGTCATTTTCTGATATCTATTCTGGAGTAAATAAAACAATTAAGATCAAACGCTTAGAGCATTGCGAAACCTGTTCCGGTAGTGGGGCAAAGCAGGGCACCATGCCTGTTTCATGCTCACAGTGCAATGGGGCTGGCCAGGTGCGACAAGTCTCTCAATCGTTCTTTGGTCAATCTGTATCAGTTCGAGAATGCCCAGTTTGTTCAGGGTCCGGACAAACCATTCAAAATCCTTGCAATTCATGCGGTGGAAGCGGTCTTCATAGAAAAACTGTAGAAATAAAAATTAAGGTTCCTTCTGGGGTTTCTGCTGGTAACTATATGACATTAAATCAGCAAGGAAACAAAGGTCCAAAAGGCTACCAATCTGGTGATCTAATTATTTTCTTTGAAGAAGAAGAGCATTCAATTTTCAATCGTAATGGTGAAGACGTTATCACTGAGGCTGTTATACAGTTTTACGAAGCTGCCAGCGGCATAACTTTGGAAATACCTACGCTGGAGGGTAAGGCGAAACTGAAAATACCTGCAGGTATTCAGTCTTCTCAAGTTTTACGCATGAGAGGCAAAGGTTTTCCACGGATGCGAGGATCCTCTAGGGGAGATCAGCTTGTAAGGGTTCATGTTGAAACCCCTCAAAAAATCTCTTCTAAACAAAAAAAGTTGCTTGAAGAATTTGAAAAATTAAATAAAAATTCAAAAACTGTCTTTCGGCGAATAAACTTAGATTAAAAAATTATTGAGATTAAAGTATACATCGAGATAAAATAGTATTAATATTATCCTCTGTATTTAAATATTAAGTAACCAAAGAAATTTTTTATCATGAAAAAAAATCTGTTAAACCTATCACATGAAAAACGTAAAAATGTATCGGATCTACTTGAATTAGGCATTGTTGTTGCTTTTATATTTTTGATCATATGTATTTACGTACCTCGCGCCATATGGGATGAAGAAGAATCTTTTGAGGATAGAAGTCAATTTCACATGGAAAACATGTATGACGTTCAAAATTTTTATAAATCTGTAATGGGTGAATATTCTAGTGACGGTCTTTGGGCCATTCAGGTTGTGAATTCGGTTCGGGACTCTTTGACTGGCGATTCCACATATTTGGGTACTCAGTCTATAACCCTCAACAGTAAAACATTTTCTGTTAATGTGCCGAAAGGTTATGATATTGAGTTTGATACGACCTTTGGTTTTCCTATGATGAGAAGAGATACGATATCTGATACGATTGCTACAATTGTAATGTATTCGGAGGATTTACTTCGCAACGATACCTCCTATGTTCAGAAAAAACTCTTATCTAAATTTACCTCTGATTCTAATTTCGTTGATCTTGTTGAAGAGGTTCCTTCTGAGCGCGTTGAGGTTGTTAATTATTACGATACCTACATGCCTGATTCTTCTATGTATTTTTGCCCCGTATCCCAAAAATCCTATGCCATATCACTTAAAGACGAAGGGAACACTGTTAGGGTTGATAGTCCTATAGAAGAAACGATTGTCAGAAGAAGATATCTTTTGTTTGCCTTCAAAGCAGATAATCATGGTTTTATTGATGATGGATCAAAAAGTTGGGATAGGTGATATTACCTCGTGATTCATTTACTTGTATCCTCAAAACATTTATTGTGCGTTCAGTGGAAAGATGAAAACTCAAAATCCCTTCTAACTGGTTTCTCTTATCAGCCCTTTAAAGCAAAAAAAACATCCTCAGTATTTTCTCCAAAAGAATCCATACTAGATATAAACGCTGCTCTTAAGGCAGCTAAAAAAGCATTATCATTTGAAGGTGAAAAGATTTTTGTTACAGTTCCAGATGATTTTTGCGATTCAGTTTTAACTCAATGTGATGAAGATATGTCTGACGCGGATGGTTGGGAATATTCAAAATGGTCTATCAATCAGAGAAATGTGGCTAGCGACGATTCAGCGTACGAATACTTTGGTAGATCATTTATACCTGAAACAAAAAGCATTTTTTCATTAAGAATCTCATCTGTACTGACAGAATCATTGAAAATGAGCATTCAAGAAATGGGCGGTGAGCCGGTTTGGATGGGCACTGAAAGCAGCGCCTATTATGGTTTAAATAAAACCAGAGGTATTACTTTATTTGTCAATGACAAAAACGGCTATAATTATTATCATTATTCTAAAAATTGCTTCTTAAAGGGTAGTGCAAAATTTGCAAAAAATAAATGGTCCCTATCATCAACAGATGGCTCTAGCAATGAACAAGACATTTTCAAAGGTCAAATCGTCATTCCTGGTAAATTATCCTATAGGAGAAAAGCCCACTTTGAAGGCAAACGTATTCGACAAGTTGAAGCATTTAAGAATATCAAAAAAAATGATATAAAAATCCCCAAAGAAGTAAAAAATAACGATCTTTATATTGCAACAGCTATAATAAATGGAAAAGCTAACGAATCATCTATCAATTTTTTTAATAACCCTGGCCTACAGCAGATCAATGAAGATAAGCCTATTCCTCAAATTGACGAGTCTAAGCCCAAAAACAAGGCTCGAAAAGCTTTGCCACCAAAAAAACAAAGAAACTTTCAACAATTTTTTGCTTATATCTTTTTCTTTGCTGCTCTAACTGCAGTTATTTTCAGAGATCGCTTACCAGAATTACTAGAGATTGCCGAAGAGAAGGTTTTCGCTTTTATTGATGCAGCTCCAGACTTAATCGAAACAATACCTGTCGTTGAAGACGATCCGGTTCCTTACTACAGCGATTTTCAACAAAAATCGTTTTATCGCTCGCAAAGCCTGATAGCATCTCTTGTCAAAGTAAATACTTTAATTTCGATGGAAAAATTAACCAGCATTGATGCAAGTAAGGGTGTATATGAAATTATATTTAACGACACTAAAGAAACCGATGAACCTATTGATACTTTGGGTAGTTTGTTAAATTATTCTCTTAGGCAGGTTAGTGGTGTTGATCGTTACCAGCATGGATACCTTATTCAGTATCCAATTGATCTTATTAATAAAGATTTTATGGGTAGCTATACTCCTATGGATCAGCTTAAAAGTGAATTGACAGACTTTGCCGATATACAGATCAAGGCCTTTGATGTTTTCACTGAAAATACCTTAGAGCACACTCCATTCCTTTTTTCAGTTTCAAACATCAATGAAATAAACAGCATGTTAACCTATCTTGAAAATAAGGGTTCAGATATAATCTTGGAAAAATTTCAAATGACTTCAAATGAACCAGGATCCTTAACTGCCCGATTTTTTATTACCTATATAAACTATAGCGACAGCTAGATATCCCAACTAGACTCTATGCAAATTCATGCTGGTATCTACAAGGGAAGAAGGATTAAAACCGTAAAAAACGCACCCTATCGCCCCACTACAGCGATTGTGCGCAAAAGCCTATTTGATATCCTTGGTATTATTGAGAACAAAACATTTTTAGATCTTTTTTCTGGAACTGGCATAATTGGCTTCGAAGCAGTAAGTCGAGGAGCAAGCTTTGTTGCTATGATAGATTCAAGCGTAAGAGCATGTGGCCTTCTTAAAATAAACCATTCTCTTTTAAAAATGGACAGTAAATTGTGTGAAATCAAAAAAATGGATGCTTTTAAATATTTGGAAGAAAAGAAAAAATTTGACATAATTTTTGCAGATCCACCTTATAACACTACAAATCATGATCAGATCATTTCTGTATCAACCCAACTTTTAAATCAAGGCGGTTACTTTATACTTGAATCTTCCCCAAAAGAGTTTTCAATTTTACCATCACGAATAAAACAATATGGCGATACTCAATTAGCTTTTTGGAGATATGAAGAATAAATCAGTAATCTACCCTGGAACATTTGACCCTATTCATATGGGTCACGTGGATATTATTGAGAGGGCTTCTAAAATTTTTGATGAAGTAATAATTGCTATAGCCGTAAATGAAGATAAAAACCCTCTTTTTAGCATCGAAGAGCGTATTGAATTAGTCGCTGAAGCGACTGCTCATTTAGACAAAATAAATGTTTCCTCAACAAACGGCTTGATTGCAGATTTTGCGAAAAAACATCATGCTTGCGCCTTAATTAGGGGCCTAAGGCATGTTTCTGATTTTGAATTCGAATTTCAAATGGCCACTATGAATAGTCATTTAAATTCCGATGTATCTACATTATTAATGGTAACCTCTGACAAATATGTTCATATCAACTCAACAATGGTAAAGAACGTATCAAAACTGAAAGGTGACATAGCAAAATATGTACCTAGCAATGTCTTTGAGGCGTTGACAAAAAAATTCAATTAGAACCGTACTTATTCTATTAGTTTCTGTTTTAGTATCTGTTTCGTTTTAAATTCGACCATTGATTATGCCCACTTACGATTACATTTGTGAAAAATGTCAAAAGACCTTTGAATTTTTTCAATCAATGTCCGATGACCCGATCAAAAATTGCCCTGAGTGCAATAATGAGATTCGCAGACTTGTAAGCGGAGGTACTGGATTAATCTTTAAAGGCAGCGGCTTTTATCTAACTGACTATGCAAAACAAAAGCCAACATCTAAATCAACTGAAAAGAAAAAAAATAAAACAAGTTCAAAAAAGACCTCAGAAGGAAAGAGTAAATAAATCATGGATCATGGTAAAAAAATTATTTTTGAAGGAAACAAATTAAATGTTCCAAACAATCCTATCATTCCATTTATCGAAGGTGATGGAATAGGAGCGGATATTTGGCGAGCATCCCAACTTGTTTTCGATAGCGCTGTTAAAAAAGCCTATAACGGTGAAAAAGAGGTTGTTTGGAAAGAGATTTATGCGGGTGAGAAAGCCAATAAGCTTAAAAATTCATGGTTACCTGAAGAAACATTAAACGCAATAAAAGAATATCTAATTGCCATTAAAGGTCCATTGACTACACCTGTCGGAGGTGGTATGCGCTCTTTGAATGTAACTTTAAGACAAGTGCTTGATTTGTACGCCTGTGTAAGACCTGTTACCTGGTTTAAGGGTGTCCCCTCACCAGTAAAAGATCCCTCCTTAGTAGATATGGTCATCTTTAGAGAAAATACTGAAGATATTTATGCTGGAATTGAATGGCCAAATGGCACAGATGATGTAGAAAAAGTTAAAAGATTTCTTATTGATGATATGGGAGTTACAAATATTAGGTTTCCGGATACAGTATCCTTAGGAGTTAAGCCAGTTTCAGTTGAGGGTACAGAACGTATTGTACGCTCCGCAATCGAATATGCTTTAAATCATAACCGAGAATCGGTCACTTTGGTTCATAAGGGAAATATTATGAAATTTACTGAAGGCAAGTTTAAGGAGTGGGGATACGAGCTTGCAAAAAAAGAATTTAACTCTAATGATTTTGAAGGTGGACCGTGGCAAGTTATCAATAATAGTGGTAGATCTTTAATTATTAAAGATGTGATTGCAGATGCCTTCTTGCAACAAATTTTACTTCGCCCAGCAGAATATGATGTTATTTGCACCCTAAATCTTAATGGAGATTATATATCAGATGCGTTGGCTGCTATAGTTGGCGGAATTGGTATTGCTCCCGGTGCAAACATTAATTACCAATCCGGACATGCTATCTTTGAAGCTACGCATGGAACTGCTCCAAAATACGCTGGTAAAGACATGGTGAATCCCTCATCTGTAATATTGTCAGGAGTTATGATGTTCGAACATTTAGGTTGGCAAGAAGTCGCAGATCTAATCGTTAAAGGACTGGAAAGATCTATTACAGCTAAAACTGTTACGTATGATTTTCATCGTCTAATGGACGATGCTACTAAAGTAACCTGCTCAGGTTTTGGGGAAGCTGTAGTACAAAATATGTAACTTTTTCATTGGTTAAGATTTTCTTATCTTAATTTGCTATGTTTATCGATTACACTCAAATTGAACTCCATTCTGGAGATGGTGGGTCAGGTTGTATTTCATTTCGTCGTGAAAAATACATCCCTAAAGGTGGTCCTGATGGCGGCAATGGTGGTAATGGCGGAAACATATATATCCAATCAGACGAAAATATTCATACTCTTCAGGATGTTAGATATAATCGTATTTATCGAGCAAAAAATGGTGAGCAGGGATCTTCAAATTCTAAATCAGGAAGAAATGGCAAAGATATTGTCATTCTTGTTCCGGTAGGTACACTAGTTAGAAATGTAAATACAAAAGAAGTTATTGCTGATTTTGTTAAATCTGACCAAAAGGAAATCGTTTGCAAAGGGGGAAAGGGTGGACGTGGTAATATTAATTTTAAAACTTCAACCCGACAAACTCCTCGTTATGCTCAATCTGGGAAAACAGGTGAAAATGGAACGTTTGAACTTGAATTGAAGATTTTAGCTGATGTTGGTTTAGTTGGTTTGCCGAATGCGGGAAAATCAACATTGCTTTCAGTTCTTTCAAAAGCAAAGCCTAAAATTGCAGATTATCCATTTACAACTTTGGATCCACATCTAGGCATCGTTAAATACGAGGAATTTAAATCATTTACGATGGCAGATATTCCTGGTCTTATTGAAGGTGCAAGTTCGGGAAAGGGGCTGGGTCATAAGTTTCTAAAACATATAGAGCGGAATAAATTGTTGCTGTTCTTGATCGACAGCTCGGATGATAATCCAAAACAAACATTTAATTTGTTAAAAGAAGAACTTTATTCCTTCAACCCTGCATTACTGATGAAGCCTATTATTTTGGTTCGTACTAAAAATGACATCCATCCAAATACTATAAATAGTAATTGGAAAGAAATACAAGAATACCAAATGGATATATCTTCAGTAGCCAATAATAACATAAAAAAATTGGTTAAATGTATTGTTAACAATTTGAATTCTTTAGATTCATAATGTCTTTAATCTTATGGTTACAACTTGAAATTTCACTTAAATTCTCATTATAATTTTACAAGCAAATGGAGGGGTGGCCGAGCGGCTTAAGGCGGCACCCTGCTAAGGTGTTTTAGGTGAAATATCCTAACGTGGGTTCGAATCCCACCCCCTCCGCTGTTACTTTTTAACCTAAATAGGAATTATTTGATTGCTATGAAGAAAACTCATTTACTTGCGATTTTAATCCCAGCTCTTTTTTCATGCTCGAGCGAAACCTCTATTAACGATCTTGATGCTAAGGATGGTGTAGCGTACGACCCCGAAACCAATCAGCCATTCAATGGGAAAGCATCTTTAGATTTTTACGATGGTACTTTGCGCATGGAGGGTGACTACAAAGATGGGGTTAAATTTGGAGAGTGGAAATATTATGTTCAGGGATCTAAGTCGAGGTATTACAAACTTCAATTCGAAAAGGGTAATATTGTTTCTGCAAATTATAACGATAATAGCAGGAGTTGGTCTGGAACTCCAATAATGTACAGCGAAAACGATACAACGATAAGAACTGGTATTTTTCTCGTTCAAGAAATGTCTGATAGTCAAGATTCATATAACTTCAACATGCCTCCAGATATTTTTGTACAACTTTTCAAAAATGTTTCTGAAGGTCGTGTTACGCGTTGGCACTCCAATGGTGAATTGTATTCTGATGGTCAATTTATTAATGGAAATCGTAGTGGTGAATTCAATTGGTATTATGATAGCGGCAAAAGAAAAGAAAGATCATTTTTCGATGCAGGCAAACGTATAGCTACTACCACACAATGGTACGAAAATGGTAACAAACACGCTGAGGGAAATTACAAGAAAGGGCAGCTTTCAGGTAAGCTTACTTGGTGGTATGAGGACGGCCAGAAAAAAGAAGAAGTAACTTTTAATCAAGGCGTACGAGACGGTTTGGCCTATTGGTGGTATCCAAATGGTAATAAAAAAGCTTTTGCTGATATTTCAAGAAAGATGGGTAAGGTTACGTTGTTTTCACCAGATGGCAGAACCACGGAACCCTTAACCGTTACTGACAATGCAATCATCTGCGATTCCGGTGAAGTGCTCTTTACTATGGAGCGTTTATCAAAGCGTGAAGCGCCTCCTATTGGCGATGGAACTTGTGATTGTGGTGACTGTTCTGACGAACCAACATCCTAAAATATTTGATATTTATAGATAGTTGATATTGCTATCTGCGTAGGGCTATTTTAAGAATATATTTTGAGAAATTTTCTACTAACCCTATGTTTTGCCTCTTTCTTGAATGGAGAGGACCATTCCATTGCAGTATTGGATTTTTCTGGAGAGAATATCCATAAGGATGAATTAATTCAACTTTCTGCTGTTTTTCGTACTGAATTACTTAAAATGGATACATTACGTGTCATGGATTACGATGACATGAGTGGAATATTAAAAGACTATGGCTATGAGTCTCCATCATGCAATAGCATTGAATGCGATATTATATCTTCCATGTTATTAGATCAAGAATGGCTCATATCGTGCCATCTTTCTAAAATAGGTGATGTTTTTCTTATGGAAGCTAGATTGATTGATACTGAAACTGGTCGAGTAATAAATGCTGTAACCTACGATTATGAACTAACTTTAGAAGGTCTTTATTCACGTGGGATGCATAACCTATCAGACTTAGTGATGTCGAAGCGAATCCCGCTTGAAATACACCAAAGACAAAATCTTGTATATTTTAAAACTAATCCTTCATCAGCAATGGTTCGAGTTGGTAAAGATACGCTAAACGGTCAAACTCCATTAGCAATTGATAGGGTCGTGGTTGAGAGCAGACCCATTATATTGTTCAAAGATGGATATCAGCCTTTTAAAATAAACCAATTACCAGATGATAACTCCGATATCATTTACGTCGAGCTGATGCTTGAGACTCCAAAAGAGGGAAATGTTGTTTTTAATAAACCTATACCAAATGATATCGTTATCGTAGCTGCTGGAAACAAGAACCAGTTATTGATTGATGAGGGAGAGACAAGCTATAAAAAATTGCCGGTAGGAAATTACAAACTTGATTCAGAATTGTACGTGATACGTAATAACGAATTTAGAATTCAACACAGGAGAACAACTAAATCATCTCCGGTTTTTTTTCCTAGAAGAGAGATACAGGTCAAGAGTGAATTTTTCCTTAAGCGAAGAAATCTTTACCTTCAATTAATAGGTGGCGGAGTCTTATATCGATCCTTTTTAACTGGCTGGTCTTCCTACCTTTACAATCAATACAGTACGAATATTGATAAGGCAGACGAAAGACATCGAAGAATTGACAATTTAGATAAACAGAAACCTATTATTGATGTTGTATCAACAGCTATTTTTTTTCCAGCAATATATTATCACGCGAAGCATCTTGAAATGGAACGATGGTTAAAAAATTAATCCTTTCAATCTTTATTCCTTTAATGGTATTTATTTTTAGTTGTGAAGACGCAAAAAGAGATTGGGATAACCCTTACGATCCAAGGAGTAATCGGTCCTTATGGACACCTGATAGCTTAAAAATAGTGCAAAAATCTGAAAATGAAATTCAACTTTCTTGGCTTAGAAGGGGTAGAGATTTTGATGGTTTTATTATTGATAAAAAGATTGGCCCTGGTGATTGGCTAGATAGTGTCGCTGTTCTTTGGGACTCAACTTTTTCATGGATAGACACACTAGATCTTAAAGATCTAGTTTTAAACCCTTATCTATACAAATATCGAATTTATGCTTACGCTGATACTAATACTTCATTGAAAAAAATAGATCAATTTCAGCCAACAATTCCCGGCCCACCTGGATCTTTATCAATTTCAAATATTACTTATACTCATATACCCAAAAAGACATTATCTATTAGCTGGCAGCAATCCTTAGATTTGGATTTTCACTCCTATAATATTCATCATGCATTTTCTGAAAATGGAACAAGGTCGTTATTTAGTTCAATTTATGATGTGGAAACAACTTCTCTGGATACCAACCAGTTTACAGTAAATAATGAGAATTGGTTTTGGGTTGAGATTGTAGATACTACAGGTCAGAAAACCTTAGGGAATGCATTTAGCATTCCTAGGGATCCTCCACCAACGCCATCATCTTTAGATAGTATTCATTATAATAATCAAAAGTTCATCTTCAAGTGGAGTAAGCCTATTGAAAATGACATTGACTATTTTAAAGTTCATCAGGTTAATATTAATGATACATCTATCGTTACCTCATCTGCTCCTATTGAATCCAATAAAACAGAATTTGAATTCGATACAGAAGTAGACTTTGAGGGTTATTACTTATTAAGCACAATGGATGTATGGGGTAACGAGGCATTGAGTCAAATTCGTAGAGCTTCTTCCTTTCAAAAGATTGTTAAGCTTGACACTGTTACTGAAAATGGAGATGACATAATTATTATGAACTTAGGCCCTACATTACCATTTACCCAGACCCTTGCTGGTGTTAAGGCGTCCTTTCCTGTCTGGGTTCAAGGTGGAAAAAAGATCTTTTCATTTACAATTAATGGCGTTGGCCTGGTTACCGATCAAGATGGATCTAATTTGAGGACCATAAACGGTATTAAACCTCAAGACATATCATTCAATAGATCGCAATCACAGGCTCTCTTTATCGGCTCTGATGATGATATATACCTTATATATTTAAACGAAGATAAATCCGTACAAAGAATAACACAAAATCAAAACAATGAATGGTATTCTGATCCTGAATTTATTGATGGAGATTCTAAGATACTCTTCTCACAGCGCAAACATCTATCAAACAACAATATTGGAACGATAAATATTTACTACATGGATCTTGATGGTAAAAATGTGGTTCAGGTTAGCGATGCTGTTGATGAAGAAAAATTCGTCATGCCTAGACTGTCTCCTGCGGGCGATCAAATTATCTATCTTAACAAGCAAAAAGGAATGTATGAGTTAGACTTTCCTTTAGAAAAAAGGGGATCTTTAGTGCAAACGGATGGCGGGGACCCTATTTTTCCACATGCTACACCTTATTTTAGGAATATACGCTGGTCTCCCAATGGTGAGTATGCAATTATAACAGAAAAAAAATTCAACTCTACTTATAATTTATATCTTTATAAAAAAGAGGGAAATCCAAAGTTGAGATTATTTCAATCTGGTGCACGTTACGCTCAATGGAATGGAAATGAAGAGATTATATTTAAGTATGAATCGTCATCTGGATTTTACAGAAAAACTATTGATTCAATCTTTTCCGATGACCCAATTTTACTTTATGATTCTCCGTGGGTACAGCTACAGCCTAGACAGTAATATGGATCATAAAGAATTGAAAATTAGCGATTTTGATTTTTTAAAATCTTTAGATACTCGATGGAGAGATATGGATGCTATCCAGCACATTAACAATGCTACAATTTTAAGTTATTTTGAAACTGTGCGTGTAGCTTTTTTAAATGATCTAGGATTCAGTGTGGTGCGAAGACAAAGCAAGGGAGTTATTTTAGCTTCTATGAAAATCGATTACTTTAGTCAATTGTCTCATCCGTCTGCTATGAAAATAGGTTGCAGGATAGTAAGAATTGGAACTACAAGTTTTGATTTATGTTCAGCTATATTTTTCAATGGATTTGAAAAACCAGTTTCAGCTGGAACTTTCACTCTAGTTACTTTTAACTATACTAAGCAAAAAAGTATACCGATAACTGAATCTATAAAGGATTCATTTCAACCTTTCAAACCTTGATATAAAATTTTTTATTATCATGCTAGAATCTTTTAATAAAAAAGCAGCCATTAAAACTCTTCAAAGTATCGTAGGTAGAAAATATGTGATAACGACGAAATGGAGAAAACAAGCACACACCAAGGGATGGAGGTATGGAGAAGGAGATGCCATAGCAGTAGTTAAACCGGGTACCCTGATCGAAATGTGGAAGATACTTGAAGTTTGTCAAGCTATGGATCTCATTGTGATCATGCAAGCAGCTAATACAGGTTTAACAGGCGGTTCAACTCCCTTCGGAAATGATTACGATAGACACATACTTATAATGAACACAATGAGAATAAATGACATTCATATTTTAGACGAAGGAAATCAAATAGTTGGTTTTGCTGGTAGCACCCTTTTTGAACTCGAGACCAAACTAAAAACGTATAATAGAGAGCCTCATTCGGTGATCGGTTCTTCTTGCATAGGTGCTTCAATTGTTGGCGGCGTGTGTAATAATTCAGGTGGAGCACTAGTTAAAAGAGGACCTGCCTATACTGAGCTATCCTTGTATGCTAAGATTGATTCTAATTCTAATCTTGTGCTTGTGAATGAACTTGGTATCAATTTAGGCAATGAGCCTGAGGAAATATTAAAAAATTTAGAATTGAAATCATACACCAAGAATGATGTGATTTTTAATGAAAAATTAGCATCTGATAATGAATACAGTGCTAGGATTCGCAACGTTGAAGCTAAAACCCCAGCTCGATTCAATGCAGATACTAGGCGCTTAAATGGTGCATCTGGATGCGCTGGAAAAGTTGTCGTATTTGCTGTCAGACTAGATACATACCCAGTTCCAAAAGACAATCAAGTGTTCTACCTTGGGACAAATAACCCCCACATTTTAGGCAAGATTAGGAAACATATATTATCTTCATTCAAAAACCTTCCTGTATCCGGTGAGTATTTACATAAAGATTGCTACGATGCGGCTAAAAAATACAGCAAGGACACTTTTATAGCGATAGATCGAATGGGTCCCAGTTTTATTCCTAAGCTATTTGAATTCAAACGAAGAGTTGACCTTATAGCAAAAAAGATTAAAATTTTACCTGATAGCTTTTCAGATCAGTTGATGCAATTATTAAGCTGGTTTTGGCCCAATCATCTACCAAAAAGAATGGAGGATTTCCGAAAAAAATTCAATCACTACTGGATAATTGAAATGTCAGATGATGGTATACTGGAAGCGGATACTTTTTTTAGTGAATTCTTTTCTCAAAATGAGGGATCCTTTTTTAAATGTACAGAAGAGGAGGCTAAAAAAGCCATAACCCATAGATTTGTTGCAGCTGGCTCTATTGGTCGATATCATGCAATCAATAAATCTAGATTAGGAGCAATGCTCTCTATGGATATTGCTCTGCCTCGAAATGATAAAAATTGGTTTGAAGAGCTACCATCTGATATGAAAGACCTCTTTGATATGAAACTTTATTATGGACATCTTTTTTGTCACGTTCTTCATCAAAACTATATCCTAAAAAAAGGTGTTGATGAAGAAGAGGTGAAGAGCAAATTACTCAAATTTTATGAAGATAGAGGGGCGGAATATCCAGCTGAGCATAATGTAGGTCACGAGTATTACGCAAAGAAATCATTATCAGATTTTTACATGGAGCTTGATCCGACAAATAGTTTTAATCCAGGTATTGGACGCACAAGTAAGTTTAAATTTTGGAAGTGAAAGTAGAATAATTTATTAAAAATCAGTTTGTGCACTAACTCACGTACTGTTAGTATATTTAGGTCTATTTTTTTACCAAAGAATTTTAAAAAAACACACACAAAAGCTATGAAGAAAAATATATTATTAACTTTATTTATAATGACAAATCTCACCTTTGCAGAAACAATAGGTAGAGTAATGAAGTCCAATGGAACGGTTCTTATTAAACCTATGGGTTCAAATTCATATACTGTTCAAGTAAAACCAGGTCAAGCGGTATCCAATGGCGATGCTATACGAGTTGGCGAATCAAGTTTTGCTGTAGTAATATTCCTTGATGACAAATCTGTGGTAAAAATACGCGAAAATACCGATTTTCAATTTGTTGAGACTTCAAACACCAGGAGTCTTATTATTGATCAAGGCACTACTCTTCATAATGTAAATAAAGAAAATAGAAAAAAGACTTATCGAGTTGAAACACCGGTATCGGTAGCATCGGTTAAGGGTACAGAGTTTTCTTCTTTTCATGATGCTGTATCTGGCGTAGATAAATTTGTTGGAAAAAGTGGTAATTTTGAGGTTCTTAACAGTATCAGTGGAGCTATTGTAAATGTTGGACCAGGTCAAAAAGCTGTTTCAAATGCGTTAGGCCAATTGATTCCTGCGCCAGCTGAGCCAGGTGATTTCCCAGATGATCCAGATGGTGAATCAACACCAGATGAGACCAAAGAACAGCAGGAGATCAATGAAGAGCCTAGAAATCAAAGACAGCAACAGCAACGACCACAGCAGCAACAGCAACAACAACAAAGACAGCAGCAACGAACGCAGCGATCTCAGGCAAATAGTCAAAACCCTAGACCTGAGCCCACACGTGATCCCGTAGAAAAAACAGAAGCCCAATCACCTCCCAAGAAACCCTTTAATATGGGTTTGGCTGTTGGATCTGCAACTATCAATGATACTATATATAATCAGGTAGCGTTACGACCAGAATTTTCATTTGGTAAATTAGGTATTGGACTTGATCTTGTACTTTATATTGATAATGAAGGCAATGTGAGAAAAGACGAATGGGATGAGGCCTCTGATTTTATTGACAAACTCCTCTACATCAGATGGGGTCAAAAATCTGACCCATTTTGGTTAAAGTGGGGATCGCTTAACAATGTCACTTTAGGCTATGGTGGTCTTCTAAGTGGTTATTCAAATATGATGGAATTTCCATCAGTTCGCAAAGTTGGCATCAATACCGGCATATCTTTTGGTAGCTTTGGGACTGAGCTTTTTCTTTCAAATATGAAAGATTTTTCACGCGGTGGAACGTTACTTGGATTGCGCGGAACATATACCGTATCAGAGAATATTCCACTGACGGTTGGTTTGAATTTTGTTCAAGATATGAATCAATTTTCAGGATTGAAAGATAAAGATGGAGATGGATATCCAGATATGTTTGACGATTTTCCTGATAACGATAATCTTTGGAATGATACCGATAAAGATGGTATACCTGATTTAAATGGTGGGAAAAAAGCTCCAGAAGGTGGATGGGACATTGATGGTGATGGAAATAATATTTTAGATTCACAACAGTCTGATATCAAACTTAAACCTGAACCCTTTAAAAGTAGTAATAGCGAAGCTGTTGCATATGGTTTTGGCTTTGATATTGGTTATCCTGTGATTAGCAGTAAGATATTGAGTCTTGAAGTCTACTCTGAGTATAATCAATTGAATTTCTCTGAATCTACAGGTGATACAACTTACTTCAAGAGGTCAAAATTAGATGGCTATGGAATTACGGTACCAGGGTTAAGGGCTAGCTTATTTGGTTTTTTAAATATGAGTTTTGAATATCGAATCAAAGATGGCTACTTCGTACCTCAATTTTTTGATGGAAGTTATGATTTATCCAGAGTAACGGTTCAAACCACCAATCAAGGTGTTCTTGTGAGAACGAAAGATCAAATTATATTTTCCGACCCCTCTTCTAATCAAGGCACTCAGGGGATGTTTGGATCTGCATCTGCAAACCTATTCAATCTACTAACTTTCAACGCATCTTATGCAAATATGAAGGCGGATACGACGGAGTTTAACAGTTTTAATGCCCTACTAAACCTTAATGCAGATAACATTCCTAAATTGAGTGTCGCGCAAGCATATTATCAAAGAAATAACGATAAAAACCCTTTTGATTTTGGCAATCCATCCATCAACACAGTTTTTGGTTACAAAGTGGGTTATTCTGTGAGTGAAGGTGTTAATATCATTTGGGATTTTAGACAATATTACCGAGATAGCGGCATTCCTGGTGCAGACCTAGAACCTGTAAAGCAAACTACAATTGAAACTGCATTTGATTTTTAGTGAATAAAGAGATAAAAACAGTTTATAGATACGATTCTGGTGGGTCTGGTTTTAAAAAAGCAGCAATTTTTTTAATAACCCTTTCAGCTTTACTTGCTATTTTTGGAGTATTTTGGATTTTATCATTAACTGAATGAAGAGCTATATGAACATTTCAATTATATATTGCAATTCCTGAAATTATCTACCAAGAGCTTCCAGTATGGCAAGCAAGATTCTAGATAAATATGGTAATTCTGTTGAACAATTATCATTAGTTCCATCCTCTGGTGGGGTATATGATGTTATTAAGAATGGCACCCTTATCTACTCTAAAAAGAAACAAGGTCGCTTTCCTGAATTAGAGGAAATTTATGAACTGCTTGAGTCATAAACTTTTCTCGTTACTTATTTTAACATCTTTTGTTGTAGCTCAAAATGATGATATTATTGAGCTTACTAAGCATATTGGCTTTACCCTTGACGCAGAGGAAAACAAATATTATGAGGTTTTTAAAGAAATTTCAAATTTTGAAAGCGCTCAGTTCTTTCAAATTGAAAAAGATATTATTGAATCTCGCATCTCCTATTTAGAGTTTACTCGAGTTAAGATTTCACGTAAGCGCTTTGATCTGCAAACATTTGTTGATCTGCAGCTACGATTAAATATGATGCCACCAATAACTGATGAAATTCGTGAATCTTATCGTAAAAATCTTACATATCTAAGAACAAAAGATATTTTGAACAATATTCCTGTTGGGCAATTTGTTGAAGTGAATCATGTGAATGGAAAAAAGATAAAGGGTACTTTACTTAATTTCTCAAAGGATCGACTTTACATTCAAACGCCTGTCAATGTTAAGCTAATTAAAATAACCTCAATGGAGCGTATTACTTTTCGTGAGAAGATAATAGATAGGCCCGAGTTGCAAAAATATATTTACTTTGGATCAGCGTTTATTGGAACTCTCGCAATGGAGGTTTGGAATCAGCAAACTAACCCTATTTGGGGATATCGTTGGCATTATAGACTAATTGGAGCTATTTTTGGTCTGCTTGCTGGTGCGGAAGTGTACGATACTTCTATGATTTTATTATCAAAGAAAACTAAGTTTGGTTTGTCATCAGAAGAATTAGAGAAGCTTAACCGATAATAATCGATACCTATGGATAAGAGCGAAAAACAATTTAAAAAAGAATACCTTGAAGAAAAACTCCATCTCATAGGAGAGCGTCTCAACGATGCCTATGGACAACCTCTTTTAGATGAACTTATCACGCGTATGGAGCGGACGGTTTCACATTTTAATGAGGAGGTTGACTTCATTCTAGAAAGCATACAAAGCCGTACCCAGAACCAGCATTACAAGCTAGCTACATTGCGCGGTGAAGACCCTGTCAGGAAAGCCATTGAAAAAGATGCTTCCCTAGAGGTTGATGCAGAATCATCCGATTCAAACTCTCCTTCCTCCGAATCGCCACCCAAGGAAGAAAAGAAAGGCCGACTTTCCTTTTTAAAGCGCAAAAAGAAGACAAAATAATCTGGAAGATTTCCGAAACCTCATCTTAGCTTGCTTCTCGTCAATAAATACATCTAGATTTACATCTATTATTTATTGATATTATGTCATATCAGATCCTCTCATTAAAATACAGACCACAAACCTTTGCCGATTTAGCTGGACAAGATCACGTAGCAAAAACCTTAGTTAATGCCTTTGAGAAAGATAGGGTATCTCAAGCCTATGTCTTAACTGGTCCCCGGGGTGTAGGAAAAACAACTACTGCAAGAGTTATTGCCAAAGCTCTGAATTGCCTAAAGGATGACAAGGGTAATCCCTGCAATGATTGCACCTCCTGCAACGAAATCACGAATGGAAGAAATTTAGATGTACTGGAGATTGATGGCGCTTCAAATAGAGGTATTGAGGAAATTAGGAATCTGCGAGAGCAGATCAAGTATGCCCCAATGAATGCAGCATACAAAATCTTTATTATTGATGAGGTTCACATGTTGACAAACCAGGCATTCAATGCCTTACTTCGAACTCTCGAAGAGCCTCCAGAGCATGGTAAATTCATCCTAGCGACCACTGATATCCACAAAGTTCCTTCTACAATAATATCAAGATGTCAGAGATTTGATTTTAATCGGATCAATGAAGCTGTTATAGCAAAGCATCTTTCTAAAATCATCGAACTTGAGAATATAAATATCGACAGCGAATCTTTGTACGCAATAAGCAGTAAGGCTGATGGCAGTATGCGCGATGCTTTAAGCATTCTTGATCAAGTTATAGCTTTTGCTGGGGATAAGATAAGCTATGATAATGTATCGGAAATCATCGGAGTTATTCCCATTGACATTTACTTTAAATTTACTGGTGCGCTAAAAACAAAGAATTATCCTCAAATGTTTGAAGTACTAATGATCGTACGATCTTCCTCCTTTCAGCTTGATGATTTTTTAGATGGTTTATGCGCTCATTTAAGAAATTATTTGTTGTTTTTAACCCCTAAGGGAGACACACTGCTCTCCATCAATGATACTCACAGAGAGCAATACTCAGCGAGCGCTGATGGGTGGGATCTAAAAGATATTTTGCGTATCATTAACGAAGTCAACAAATTTAGATATACGGTTAAAAATTCTCATCAACCATTAATTGGCTTCGAAACCCTTTCATTGAAATTAATGGAAATGGATAATTCAATTTCTATTTCTGAATTAATAAAAAGCGATGGCCATTCAACACAAAAAAAGATCAAAAATCAACCTCCGGTTAAAGAAGATCAACCTGCACCTACCCAAGACATTAAAGAGACGGTTAAAGCGGAAACCAATGAAAAAACTAAAACCCAAGAAACGAATGAGTCGAACAAGGATGAGCCTAAGGTTACAATGGAGGCTCAAGAAAGTGACAATTCTTTTTTTAATGATCTTTCAGCGAAATGGAGTGATTTTGTCAGTAGCATAAATTCTCAAAGACCATCTTTGGGGTCAACCCTAGATCACTCAACTCCAATTTCATTGGATCAGAAAACTGTTTTTGTAAAGGTGAGCGGCCTCCCTGAATTTAGCGTTAATAATTTGAATCATAACAAATCTTTCATTGAAGAGTCGTTATCCAAATTCTATGAAAGAGACCTCATGTTGAATTTTTCTTGGGATAAAGACAGTTCTCAGGATGCTTTATCTTCCAGCGAAGCTCCTAAAATGATGGAAGATAGCAAAAGCGCAGATAAAATTGTTGAATCAATTATCGAAGAATTTGATGGAGAAATATTAAGGTAAAAATATGTTTAATAAATCAAATATGCTTGGAATGTTGAAGCAGGCTCAGCAAGCCAAAAAACAATTAAAAAAAGTACAAAAAGAGATTAATCGAATGGTCTTCAAAGGTTCTTCTGAGGATGAATCTGTTGTTGTTACCATTAATGGAAAATTAGAGATAACGAATGTTGAATTGAGTGATTATTTCTCAAGTTGTGATTCCCGTCAGCAGACACTATTGATCAAAACTGCTGTTAATAATGCAATTGCTAGTGCCCAGAAAACCACTCAAGAAAAAATGAATTCTGCTACTGGTGGCATGCTGGGTGATATGAATATACCTGGGCTGTAATTTGAATTCTTTTCCAGATTCACTAAACGATTTAATCGATGAATTTTCACGTTTTCCAGGAATCGGTCGTAAAACAGCCCAAAGAATGGCTTTTTATGTTCTGAATTCTAACGATAACCTTGCCAATGATCTTTCAAATTCAATCTTAACCCTAAAATCTAAAATTCGTTTTTGTGAAAAATGTTACGGTATCAGCGAAGACAAACTTTGCATGATTTGTTCTAATCCTAGAAGAGATAGTTCAACTATTTGTGTAGTTGAAAACCCTGCCGATATTTACACGTTTGAAAAGACAAGCATTTTTAAAGGTCTTTACCATGTCCTTGGAGGGGTATTGTCACCATTGGATGGTATAGGCCCTGATCAATTGGAAATTAAATCATTATTAGAAAGAGTTGAGCCTGAGAATGAAGTTTTGGTGGCAACAAATGCCACTATTGAAGGCGAGGCTACCTGTCTTTACCTTGCAAATTTACTTGAAGAGAGAGCAGTTAAGGTTACAAGATTAGCAAGAGGATTACCGATGGGTGGAGATTTAGAATTTGTGGATGACGCTACAATTATGCGAGCGATTGAAGATAGATCTGCGATTTAATGACCATTCCCAATATACTTACTGTTTTTAGAATACTTTTAACCCCATTCTTTATATTTTTTCTTTTCAATGAATCAGAATCATCAGGTGTTTATTCGCTTATTATATTTACTGTCGCCTCCTTTACAGATGCCTATGATGGTTATTATGCTAGAAAATACAATGCCGTTTCCGAGTCTGGTAAATTTTTAGACCCGCTAGCTGATAAGATTTTAGCTTCTTCAGCCTTTATATCATTTGCGGTATTAGGTTTAATAGATATTTGGATGGTTGCAATCATTATCTTAAGAGATCTCTTTGTAACGTTGTTAAGAATGAGAATGAAGAAAGGCGGCGAATCTTTAGTTACTAGCAATATTGCAAAATCAAAAACTGCTGCTCAGTTAATTACAATAATATTTACATTAATATATCTATCCATTAATAACTCAACCGTACCAATCCTTGATAACCTATCTGGTCAAATTGATCAATTCAATCTAGTTTACAATTTAACGTTTATAGTTTCATTATTTACGGTCTTCACTGGATACATGTATGTAAAGGATAATTTTACAGTAATAAAAAAAATTATCTTTAAATGAAATTTTTTTCTGATTTTTTTGTAACTGTTTTTTATATTGGCAGGATTCCTTTAGCTCCTGGAACTTTTTCAAGCCTTTTTTCAGTAATTATCTGGTTTATTCTCTTTAAAGCTGCAAATCCAATTTTTTTAGTAATTTTAACAATTATATTGTTTTTTCTAGGTGTACTAGCTTGCGAGCATGATAATAAATATTCTAATAAGCACGATCCATCTTATATTGTAATCGATGAATTTGTAGGGCAGTGGATCGTTTTTCTTTTTATCCCTGTTAATCCACTTAACGCATTAATTGGATTTATTTTATTTAGATTTTTTGACATTAGTAAGATCGGACCAGTCGGATATTTTGAGCGAATGCCTGGCGGTTGGGGTGTTATGGCTGATGATGTAGTAGCTGGAGTGCTATCGCTTATGATACTTTATGGTCTTCAATCATTCTTACCATGAAAATTGGTGTTTTAACTATTGGCGCTGAATTGCTTAATGGCTCAAGGATTGATACCAACGCAAGCTGGATAGCCAATGCAGTAATTCATAAGGGTGGTTCTGTTGTTTTTAAGATGAGCGTACCGGATAGCGAATCAAAAATTATTAAAGCATTGAACTTTTTACTTTCCCAATCAATTGATATGTTAATCGTCACAGGAGGTCTTGGGCCAACTCATGACGATATAACAGCTGAGACGCTCTATAGCTATTTTAATGATGAACCCATTTTTGATGATGATTATTGGGATTTATTAGTTAAAAGATTTGAGAAAAGAGGATTTGAAGTTTCCAAACTAAATCGCTCACAGGCTTTAAAACCTTTAAGAGGTGAATTAATTAATAACCCCATTGGAACAGCCAGGGGGTTATTATTTAAAAAAGAAAAAAAAGATGTTTTCGTTCTTCCGGGTGTTCCAAGAGAAATGCAATCAATGATGGAAGAATCTGTCTTCCCATTGATTAAAAAAAGGTCTAAAGGGAAAATCTTTTCTTGCACTCTTAGAACTACTGGAATTCCAGAATCTTCTCTTTATGATAAACTCATCCATACAATTAACAATAATCAAGAGGCTGAACTTGCATTCTTGCCAAGTTATTTAGGTGTTGATATTCGAATATCAAGCGATAAAGAGGATGTTTATAATATTTTTTTTAATGAAATTAAAAACCACGTTCATGAGTTCATATATACGGATGAAGACGTAGAACTTGAACATGTTGTCGTAAAACTTCTTAATGATAAGAAATTGTCAATCTCAACAGCTGAATCTTGTACGGGCGGATTAATTGGCGATAGAATTACTAATGTTCCTGGTGCATCGCAAGCTTTACGGGGCGGTATTATTGCGTATAGCAATGAAGTAAAGACAGATCAGTTATCTGTTAATGAAAAAACTTTAGAAAAATTTGGAGCAGTCAGTGAACAAACTGCCGCTGAAATGGCTATAGGTGTCAAAAAACTATTCTCAACTGATGTTGGTGTCTCTACAACTGGTATTGCTGGCCCTTCAGGTGGAACAAAAGAGAAGCCAGTTGGTTTAGTTTACTGCGGCATATCAATCAATGATAAAACACTAACTTTTAAGAATAATTTTAAATCAGATCGTAAGATCAATAAAATGATAACAAGCCAAGTTGTATTAAATATCATTCGTAAGGAATTAACAAAAATTTGACAATATATCAAGTCAGTCCTTCCCAATTTTTTTATTATATATTAGTTTAGTGGTATATCTATTTATCAAAAATTTATAAATAACAGGTAATTATAGCATGTCCGATACAACCAACAAAAAATCAAAAGCACTAGAAATAGCTATTTCTCAAGTAGATAAGCAATACGGAAAAGGTTCAATCATGCATCTTGATCAAGACCAGCCGCTTTCATTTCAGAAAAGCATATCGACCGGCTGTCTATCCTTAGATGTAGCTTTGGGCGTAGGCGGTGTACCCAGAGGCAGGGTAATTGAGATCTACGGTCCTGAAAGCTCTGGTAAAACTACTCTCGCATTGCATATCATCGCCGAAGCTCAAAAATCAGGTGGATATGCCGCATTTATTGATGCAGAACATGCTTTAGATCCGGTTTGGGCAGAAAAATTAGGTGTAAATATAAAAGAATTACTTGTTTCTCAACCGGATCATGGTGAGCAAGCATTGGAAATCACAGAAACGCTTGTTAGGAGCGGAGCCTTAGATATTATCGTAGTTGATTCTGCCGCTGCACTAGTTCCTAGGGCTGAGCTGGAAGGAGAAATGGGTGATACCCATGTTGGTCTTCAGGCAAGATTAATGTCTCAAGCATTGAGAAAGCTGACAGGTACGGTAAGCAGATCGGGAACAGCTGTAATTTTCATAAATCAAATTCGTGAAAAAATTGGCGTTGTATATGGTAACCCAGAAACAACTCCAGGCGGAAGAGCGTTAAAGTTCTATACCTCAGTACGTATGGAAATTCGCAGAGTAACAACGATCAAAGATGGGCAGGATGCTGTTGGCAACAGAACTCGCGTTAAGGTTGTTAAGAATAAAGTTGCTCCACCATTTAAGCAAACAGAATTTGATATAATGTACAACCAGGGAATTTCTTACGAGGGAGATATTATTGATTTAGCCTTAAAAGCTGAAGTAGTACAAAAGATGGGCTCTTGGTTTTCTTATGGGGATAACAAAATTGGTCAAGGTAGGGAGAATGCTAAACAATTTCTAATTGATAACGAAAAAGAGAGAAATGAAATTGTCGAGAAAGTTAAAGCTTTCATTGGTGTAAGTGAAGAAAAGCCTAAGAAAAAGAGTGAATCATAAAATAATTAATATTAAGCGATCCTCTAGATACTCAGATCGCATTGTAGTTAGACTAGATAATAAAAACGTCTTCAGGATACCTGAGGACGTTTTTATTTTAAAGCCTTTACATATTGGTGATTCTATTTCAAGAAAAGAAATCGCCAGCTATGATAAAAAAATGAGGCGTCAGGAAGCAAAGGATGCAGCTTACAGACTGTTATCATTCCGTATGAGATCTACCTGGGAGATAAAAACAAAATTAAAGGATAAGTCTTTTACTGAAGAGGAAATTAATCATACAATAGATTTTCTTTTAAAATTAAACTACTTAAATGATAATGATTTTGCCTTTACCTTTGCCAAGGAAAAGATAAAGCTCAAGAAAATTGGGCCAAAACTTTTGAGGCTTGAATTAATAAAACGCGGGATCGATCAAGATCTATCAACTGAGGTCATAGATGATTGCTATAGTCATGATCTAGTTAATGATCTTATATGTTTTCACATTGATAAAAGGAAAATTGAAAAGAACGCGCTTCTTGAGAACAAGGAAAAGAAAAAATTAACAGACTTTCTAATGAGAAAAGGTTTTGATTGGCAATCTATTAGTACAGTTTATAGCGAATGGGGCTTGCTATAAAACCCCACTCGCTCAATGTCTTCTATTTTTTATAAACTTTATGCTCCATTGAAAAATATTCATTTGTCATTTTTTTAAGGACACCCGATAGCATTATTATTGAAATTAAATTCGGAAATGTCATAAATCCTAGTGCGGCATCTCCAAATGCCCACATCGCTTCAAGAGTTGCAATCGCACCAATGAATACAAATGTAATATAGAAAACTCTGTAGACAGGGATGGCCTTTTCACCAAAAAGATATTCTGTAGATCTGTCGCCATAAAACGACCAACTAATTACAGTAGAGATAGCAAAAAGGAGCACCCCTATCGTTATAATCTTATCTCCATAAGGCATTAGCCATGATAGACCTTCTTTGAATGCGAATGAAGTAAGAAGACTCCCATTTAAAATTTCACCTGTAAAAGATGGATCTATTCTCGAGACATAAAATTCGGTATGTTGCCAAGCCCCAGTTGAAATAATAGTTAGACCAGTAAGAGTACAGATTATAATAGTATCAATAAATGGCTCTAAAAGAGCAACAACGCCTTCACGAACTGGATACTCTGTTTTTGCTGTAGAATGGGCGATGGGGGCACTTCCTTGGCCAGCTTCATTTGAATACAGGCCTCGCTTAACTCCCCAAAGCAATGTATTCATAAAGACAATTAATGTACCTCCAGCTACGCCGCCAACTGCAGCTGGCGGATTGAATGCCATTGAAATGATTTTACCGAAACTCGCAGGAACATCTGTAATATTAGCTAGAAGTATCAAAATTGCTGATACAACATAGACTGCAGCCATAAATGGCGCTAAATAGGAAGTAACACTGCCAATGCGCTTAATACCTCCAATGATTACCAATGCAGCGATTCCAGCTATAAATAGGCCATTGATGATCTGTTGTACAGACACACTGTACCAATCTGTAATTTGATGCTTCACTGTTAAAAAGTGCTCGGTCCCAACAACTTGAGAAACCTCAGAATATAGCTGGTCTGATAAAGTAAAGGATTGAATTGCATTGCCTGTCGCAAAGGAGCATATTACTGCAAAACCAGCAAAAATAATTGCAAGCCACCTCCATTGCTTTCCAAGTCCCTTTTCAATAGTGTACATTGGTCCACCAGCCGTCATTCCTTTGCTATTGAAATCTCTGTATTCAACAGCAAGTGTGCATTCAGCAAATTTAAGTGCCGAACCAAAAAAAGCAGTTATCCACATCCAAAATAGTGCTCCAGGTCCACCATAATATATTGCAGTTGCTACACCAGCAATATTTCCAATTCCAACTGTTGCCGATAGGGCAGTAGTGAGCGCTTGAAAATGATTTAGATCACCAGCCTCATTAGGGTTGTCATAATCACCACGAGTAACCCTTAGTCCGTGTTTTAAATATTTTATTTGGGGAAAGCCAAGATTAATTGTTGTAAAAATTCCTGTTCCTAATAAAGCAACCACCATAAGGGGGACTAGGCTAAATCTTGGGAATGACCAAATCGCCTCAAAAAAGCTTACTCCAAATACAGATAAAAGGAGGATTACAGCTCCAAAAAATATTAATGCACCATTTCTTTTGCTCATTGTATATAAATCCTGTTTATAAAATTAAAAAGTGATGTAAAGATTAGAAATTGTTCATCAAAAAATCAATCTATGATATTGTAAATTTATAAAAGAGTTATAATATAAAATTACATTATGAGTAAAATATGTGGAATAGATGAAGTTGGAAGAGGTCCTTTGGCTGGTCCGGTTATTAGTGCTGCAGTAATTTTGCCTACAAATCACAAAATAAGCGGCCTGGCGGATTCAAAAAAAATTTCTCAAAAGAAAAGAGAGATGTTGTTTGATGAAATATTGTCTGTTGCTGACATAGGACTCGGTATAGTTTCCAGTAAAGTCATAGACAGAATAAATATTTTGCAGGCGACTTATAAGTCTATGATAAAGTCAGTTGAAAATCTAACCTTTATGCCAGATAAGATTTTAATTGATGGTTTTTCTGTGCCTACATCAAAATTTAAATCTGAAGGTGTTATAAAAGGAGATCAAAAAATTGAACAAATATCTGCAGCTTCTATTGTAGCAAAAGTTTGTAGAGATAGATTGATGAAAATGATCGATCCTGTATATCCAGATTTCGATTTTGACAATAATAAGGGTTATGGTACTAAAACCCACATAGAAGCTTTAAAAAGATTTAAGGCTACTTTAATTCATAGAAAGTCCTTTTCTCCGGTAAAGTATAATCTACCGACAGCTACTATTGATGATGATAAAATCAATAATGAGAAAAAGAAACTGGTAGAAATTAACAATGAGATAAATAATTGGTTAAAGATAAGGGGTATAATATTGTAATATATCAAGATGAATGAGCGATTAAAAAAAGCATTATTAGAAATAAAATCTCTAGCGATCCTTGTTGTTATTATCTTAACAATTAAAGTTACCATATTTGAAATGTATATCGTTCCCACTGGTAGTATGGAAAATACCATTATGACTGGTGATTTTCTTGTAGGCAATAGATTTGTTTATGGAATGAATACACCAGATCGTATCGGAATTATGGATGCCAGCATCAATGTGCCATCGCTAAAGTTTCCATCCTTCAAAGAACCTAAAAGGGGTGATGTTATAATTTTTAAATTTCCTCGTGACACACGACAAAAATACGTAAAACGTTGCGTTGCCGGTCCTGGTGATCTGTTTGAAATAAAAGATAAAGTTATATATATTAATGGAGAAGTTTATGACCTACCAGTTGAGGGAAAATTTGTAATCCCAAATCTTCTAGATGAGTCTTACAAACAAAATGATATTTTTTTAACTGATAAAGGCAATAAAGATCAATATAAAAGCCTATCCATTCCAAAAAAGGGTGACACAATCAAAGTAGACAGTGAGAATTTACAATTATTGATCCATGTCATGCTCCTTGATGGGCATAAGGTCACCATGATAAGCGGAGAAGAGGAATATCCTTTTACAATGAACGATCCAAACGAGCTATTTAGACGCAAAAGCATGTTTTGGTTTTTTAAGAGATCAAATCCGAATAAAATATTTTCTAATATTTCAAAAGACTATTTTCCAAGAGGTCGATTGCTTGTTCCCTGGCAAATTAGCAATAGACCTAGACCTGATAACTTACTAGTTGACAACATTCCAATTTCCGATATGGAATATTATGTAGTAAAAAAAGACTATTATTGGGCCATGGGCGACAATCGCGATGATAGCCTAGATTCTAGATATTGGGGCTTTATTCCTAGAGATTACATTCTAGGAGAGGCGCTTTTTTCTTGGTTTTCTATAAATTTAGATACTGGTTTTCCACGATTTAAGAGAATTGGAAATGTCATTCATTAAGGCTTGACTAGCTAAAATTTCGAATTGTATTTTGCTTATCTAATTTAACCGAACATATTCAAATGAAGAGACTATACCTATTTTTATTTTTTGTGCAGCTTGGATATTCACAAGATGATTCCTTATCCTTTAATCCTGATAGTTTAGAAACAGCAAATGTTTCAACTGACACTTTAAGTCAGGTTTCTGCAGAATCAATCAGCCAAGAGTCACCAGCCGTACTTGACCCTTCGATTCCGCTAACAATAGACGCTGGCTATAAGGGATTTCTATGGGGTAGCTCATTTCAAACTACTATTATTACCAATTTTACTAAAATAAATAAACCTGATACTTCATCGATGGTAAAATCATTTGTTGGTAATCTTGGACCTGATTCTGCTCATGTCCATTATTTCTTTGCTGATAGTGGATTTTGGAAGGTTGAGATTGATTTTGTTATTCATGATCTGTCTGTTGAAAAACAAGTTCAAACTTTTTTACGTCATGAAAAAAATATCTCAGAAGTCTATGGACCCCCATCTAAAATAAACCATAAAGAATCTGGAGTTTCCAGTGCCTACTCAAATCTTTTAGATCAGAGATTTTCAAATGCTTTTTATAGATCTTCATGGAAAGCTGAACCGGCGGTTATAGAGCTTTATTTAAATTCTTCAGTTTTACTACCAAAGTCAGATGTATCTATTTTTTCAGGCAATTACAGCATTCTGAAGCTGGTTTATTATAACCCTGATTATATGTATTCATCATCTCCAGCCCCACCAAGCCAAGAACTACCCTCTATATTTGAAATATACTAGTTATTTATAACTGATTACCTTGTCACACTTTGCCAGGATATCTGGATTTGTTCTTTTATTTATCAGTTGTTCTTCTAACTCAAGAATGGTTCGTTTTCATGAGTACTATCAGCCAAAAGATAAGATTCTAAGCCAATGCAGAGAAATTTTACTGTCCCTTGATTATGAGATCGATATGTTTTCTACTGAAAGCTATTCTTTAACTACTAAATCAATGCGTGTAAGAAAAACTTTAAGAAGATATGATTATGTTCTTTTTGTTCAAATAACTGATAAGATTGAGGTTCACATATCTGCAAAAAGAAGTATATTTAGAAGAGGGTCGGAATCAAATATTGGTAAATACGATATTATTTTAGAGCAAACAGAAGATCGTCTTCCAATCGAAATTCAAAGAAAGATTTTTAAACCAATACAAAATGAATTCCAAAAAAATTTTAACAGAATCAATAAAATCTAATTTTATTAGAAAAATCTTTATTAATTTCACATTCTTGTTTTTAGTTTAGTGTATTAATTTTAAAATAATTCTATGAGTATTGATTTTAGTAAAAAAGAACAACGCGAAGGTTATCTTCAAAACAAACTTGACGATCTATTAGATGGTATTAACGCTTCCTATGGTCAATCATTGCTAGATGAGTTAATGATTCGCCTTGAGGCAACGATTGATGATTTCAACAAAGAAGTTGATGATCTGATGGATTCGCTTAAGAAAAGTTCCGATGAAAAAGAAAAGCTTTTGCAGCAGATTAAGTCTGGTGAGATGGAAAAAACTGTTGAGCCTAGCTCTTCAGACGACATCAATGAAGGTTCAACGACCGAAAAGACTGAATTAAGCGAATGGGAAAAAAGATTAGAAGGTATAAGTTAATTAGAGGAAAAGATGAGTATTAAGGATAAAATAATTTTTGGTTTATTAGGTGTATTAGTTGTCGCCGGAGTATACTTCCAGCTTATGGCTGATGATATGAAATCTCGTATGAGCGAACTTAATGTTAAAGATACTGAACATCTCGATGTTATAGATAAAGAATTTCGTGAGGGGTTAAGGCAGTTTGATTTAAAATTTGAAGGTAGAGGTAAACACATTCGTAAGGCGCAGGAGGATATTGTTTCAAATACGGATCTAATAAATGTTAAAGCAACTGAATTATCCGATAACATCGAAGAAGTTCAATACAACCTTGACGAATACGGTAGGGTAACAAACAAAAAAATTGACAGAACAAATAATGATGTAGCTGATCTTCAAGATAGTTTTGATAGTCAAAGACGACTTACTGGTCGTAAAATTTCTGACCTTGAACAAACACTTACACAAGTTCAAAACCAACTTAAAGAATTACTAGACCCAGAAAAGAAGAAGAAGTAAAAATAATCGTTAGATTGTAAAAAAGGTCGCTATTTGCGACCTTTTTTTTTGATATTAGGTTATTAGTCCTAAAATATCATTTCCCATCATTTTAATTTGGATTCATCACCCGCATTAATTGCACTAAAATTCTTAACTAGTGGACATTCATTACTAAATACAATAAATACATATAAAGCTTTAATTAAAGTAATATATATCTATTTATTGTTGAATATAGAAAGAATATATAAATTTAATTATTATTGGGATAGAAAAGAAAATGGGGTAGTGTTCACAAAGACCTCGGAACTGAGTGAACGCCTACCCCTTCCACATACCAAAGGTACCAAGCCAGCACCTTGATAGGTTAAAGTAAAAGTTTAACAATTACAAAAGCAAGTTTTTTTATAATTATATTATTAATAAAAAAAGTTGAAAATTTAGATATATGTGCCGGAGGGGGGACTCGAACCCCCACACCTTTCGATACGCGAGTTTGAGTCGCGCGCGTCTACCAATTCCGCCACCCCGGCATTAAATACTTTTGAGAGGAACTTTAAATTATTAGCCTTTTAAGAAATAAGTCAAGCACAGAGAATTGTTTAAATGGTCAAAATTAAACTATATTCTAATTATATGGATTCAAGTTTTGCTTTAATCCTGTCGTATTATAAAGGAGAGAATTATGATAACACCTAAGCATTTAATTGATAACGCAGAAAAACATTCTGACAAGATAGCTTTGTCTTATAAAAATTCATCTGATGAATGGATTTCTCAAACTTGGTCTGAATTCTACAACTCAGTTCAATCTATATCTAAGTCACTCATAGCTAGTGGCATTGAAAAGAATGATAAAGTTAGTATTTATAGTTACAATCGTAGAGAATGGGTTGAATGTTATGCTGCAACTCAACTAATAAACTCCGCTGCAGTAGGTGTATATCAT
>CEPT01024942.1_pt1 | contig 33955 bp, 38 predicted proteins | sample 356221 | NCBI WGS metagenome assembly CEPT01 (sample SAMEA2620081, study PRJEB7988) | marine metagenome | isolation source: saline water (ENVO:00002010), including | reverse complement strand
AGATTCGGTTTCCTTCCCTCAAATTCGACGTTCTCGATAAGGACCCCTCATAAATATCAGTCGGAACCACATCCAGCAGTCCGGCTACGCTCAAACGAAGAGGGCTAAATCTCTGTTAGCCGCTGCGTTCTCTCAGATAGAAAGAAGCACTTCGATGAAAATAGGTCTTTTCACTCCGTTACGTTCGCCCGTTGCAACACCCGAGTTTCTCAGAGAGTTCGGTCAAAGAGCAGAAGCAATGGGGATTCACTCATTCTGGCTCGGAGAGCACGTAGTCCTGTTCGATAACTACGAATCCAGATACCCCGGCACACAAGACGGGGTTTTCCGATTTCCAGAAGGTTCTGGCTTAATGGACATGGTGAGCAGCATCGGTTTCTTAGCCGCGTGCACTTCAACGCTTCGGCTCGGCACCGGTATATGCATCCTTCCCCAGAACAACCCTGTTTACGCGGCCAAGGAATATGCGACCCTGGACTTCTTGTCGAATGGCCGACTCGATTTCGGAGTCGGAGTCGGCTGGAGCTGGGAAGAATTTGAAGCTTGCGGTGCTCCCTGGCCCAACCGCGGTAAACGGTGTGACGAGTACCTCGATGTAATCAAGACCCTATGGAACGACGAACTCAGCTCATATCAGGGCGACATGTATCAGTTACCGGAGTGTCGCATGCACCCCAAACCCGTTCAGGAAGGCGGAATTCCAATTTGTGTTGGCGGACATTCCGACGCTGCTCTTAAACGCACCGCTCGCTATGGAGCAGGTTGGTATGGAATCAACCTGTCGCCTGATGAGAGCAAGCAAATGGTCGCACGTTTGGAAAACTTTCTAGAGGCCGAGAATCGTTCAATCGACGAACTCGAAATCCATATCGGGGCCGTTAACGACCAGATGGACCCATCAATGGTGGAGGCATACGCAGAGGCCGGAGTCACTCAGTTACTAATTCCGTTCCTACGACAAGGCAGCAAGCACCTTGAGTCGAATTTGGAGAACATTCATCCATTCGTCGAAGTGGCGCGCAGCATTAATTAAAGGCAACCCAGATCTAATCGTTTTCGCTAGCGGGGCCTTCAAGCTCTCTGGCCGTAACGTTACGCGTCGCCGATTCGACTGGCTTCACCGCAGGGAGTTCCTCACCTGCGACACCTAGTTCATTGAATCGCCTCAGAGTGGGTAGCACCCTGCTCTCAACGCTGCCCACCATCTCGTTGTAGGCCTTAGTCGCGCTTTCCAACCCTCGACCGGTTTTGGCCATGGCGGATAAGGTTGTTCCTACTCGACGGTGTAGCTCCCGCCCTTGCTCTTCTACCTTTTTTGCGTTTTCAGCTAGTTGTGTGGTCTGCCAGCCTCGGGCAATCGTTAACAGCAAAGCCATCAAGCTCATTGGCGAAGCAATGATGACGCGTCGCCGCATAGCTTCGTCAATGAGCCCTGCTTCAGCCCGAACTGCGTCAGCCAAGAAGGACTCCCCGGGAACGAACATGACAACAAAATCAGGTGCATCGTCAAACAACGCCCAGTACTGCTTATCGGAGAGCGCCTTGACATGAGCTTGTACAGCTTTTACGTGCCCCTTTAGTTCAGCTTCTCGGGCAATGGGGTCTTCAAGTTCCTGCATCCGGAGATACGCAGAAAGCGGGACTTTGGAATCAACGACCAAAAAAGCGCCATTCGGGAGCCTCACAGTTAAGTCGGGTCGCAACGTCCCATCATCAGCAGCTGCCGCGGACTGTTCTGAGAAGTCACAAAACGATGCCATGCCCGCAAGATCGATGATGTTTCTCAACTGATTCTCACCCCAAGCACCTCGCGCTGATGGTGACTTCAGTGCTCCAGCTAGTGCACTAGTTCTGGAACTCAGCTCATTGATTTGTTCAACCAGATTGTGGCTAGAGCTTTCGAAGGCGCCTTTGTTCTTCTCATATGTGGACTTCAACTCTCCAACAGACGATTTGAGCTGATTCATCTGTTCAGCGACGGGTTGCAAGAGGTTCTTCGTTTGTTCCTCAAGAGTGCGGGTTCGCTCGTCGATCAGTTGGCCAGCTAGTTCGTTGTTTGTCTTAAGCGCTGCCTGTGCTGCTTGATTTACTTGTGCGTCCACAGCTTCTTTAACAGCGGTGACAATGCTGTCAGTATCAACACGAACTTCGGGTTCTCGTTCTTCAACGACGGATGGCTTATTACGCAGTTGGCTCAACAGGTAACCCACGGCGGCCGCCAATACACCTACGACGATTACAAGGATGCTTGCCATGCTCTACATGTTGACATCAAGGAGGGACAGCGAACGCCAATTACTTAATCAATTATCCCGGCATCACGAAGCTTTGCGAGTTGTTCTTTAGTAACACCTACTTCTTCGAGGATTTCGTCTGTGTGCTGATTCGGGCGTGGGGCGCCATGTCGCACTCGTACCGGGGTGCGGCTGAACTTCGCGGCGGGACCAGTAAGAGGCGCTGAAGACCCATCAATGAGTGTTGTTTGTTGCAAGAGATCCCGTTCAAGCACGTGAGGGTCCTGTGCAGCGTCTGCAAACGTATTGACCGCTGCAATGACAATGCCAGCGGCATCAATCGCAGACACCACCTCATCTTTAGGTCGACCTCGACACCAATCCGCTACCAGTGAGTCAACTTCAGTTCTGTGCGCGACGCGATCTTCGTTGGTGAGGTATCGAGGATCCTTGCCTAATTCGGGACGGCCAAGCACTTCAGTGAGCCGAACCCAATGGGAGTCAAGGATGAGGGCCATGAATACGTGTCCGTCGCTGCACTCGTAGCAGTTCGTCGGCGCACATACTCTGACCTCGCTTCCCCATCGTTCGAGTGAATCACCTGTAGCTCCCAGCGTGAGGTACCCGTTTGATTGATAGATAATCGAGTCAAGGAGCGATACATCCACGTGTTGCCCTTCTCCTGTCGCGTCGCGGTGACGGAGAGCTGCAAGTACAGCAAGCGCCCCATGCAATCCCGAGAGGTCGTCAGCGAGAAAGGTTGGGGCTTTCGAGGGGGAGCCATCTTTTTCTCCGTTAAGAGCCATCCAACCACTATGTGCTAACGCACCTGGGTCATAACCCGGACGCTGCGATTCGGGACCGAACTGTCCCCATCCACTCACCGACAGATACACGATGTCTTGCTTTACCTTTCGGCAGTCGTCGTATCCGATGCCCCAACCCGCGAAGGTTCCAGGTTTGAAATTTTCGACAACAACGTCTGCTGAAGTTACTAGTGCCAGAAAAGCTTCAACTCCCTCGGATCGGCGGAGATCTATCGCGACACTTCGTTTATTCCGATTTATGGTTTCTTCTGCGAAAGAGCGCGTGGTGCCACCAATGAAGGGCTGCCATGGCAAACCTTCGTCGCCGGGCATAGCCACTCTGATTACGTCAGCCCCGTAGTCGGCCAGCAAGCATGAAGCCATTGGTCCCGCCCAAGCGGTCGTGGCGTCAATAATTCGCACTCCCGCAAGCGGACCTGGAAGGTCGTGACGCGCGTTTCGGTAGAAGTCCTCCTTCTTCATGCACAGCAGCGTAGAGACATTCGTGTAGGCCGTGCAGCACGAGTTGCTAGAGATCTTCTAGGGTCGCTTCCCAATGGAGGGAAAGATCTCATGAAATTCGGTGTTCATTTACCCGACGCAGGCCGCGATCCGAGCCGAGAAGCCATGATTCGTGTCGCGACAACGGCAGAAAATTTGGGGTACGCGTCCCTGTGGTCCAGTGACCACATCGCTTGGCCCGATCCGGACACATTGGAATCAAAGTATCCATATGCAGACGACAACAGCGGATTCCCTGAAGCAGGGAGCGCATGGTTGGATTGCATCGGGACCCTTCAATTTGTCGCAGGAATAACGGAACGAGTTTTACTTGGAACCACCGTTCTCATCTTGGGCTACCGAGGCGCTGTGCAACAGGCGAAGAGTTGGGCAACGCTCGATCATCTCTCTAATGGGAGGGCAATTATGGGAGTAGGGGTCGGTTGGATGAAAGAAGAATTTGAAGCCGTAGGACGACCTTGGGATCAGCGGGGCGCTCGCGCCGATGAAACATTGGAAGTATTCCAGGAGCTCTTTGAAGCTGGTCTGTCGACCTACAACGGAACGTGGACGCAGTTTCGTGATATCGGGTTCAGCCCCAAACCCGTCAACAACCACATTCCAATCTGGGTTGGAGGTCATTCGTCAGCAGCCTTTAAACGAACTGCAAAATTTGGCGACGCGTTCCACTCCGCTTTCGCACACCCTGATCTCCTTTCCGAACAATGGAGTGCTGTAAAAAGAGAATGTGAAATCGTTGGTCGAGACAGTGGAGATCTAGAGCTCACAAGTCTCTTCAGGTTGAACTTTGACGGCGGCGATCTGGATCAAGGTGAAATTGGTGGCGGAACAGAGCAGGTGATTGACCAAATTGGTCAATACGCCGATGTTGGTTTAGACCATGCCGCGTTTTTTGTTCTGGGTCGCGGTAACGATGGGCGGCTGGAAGCAATCAATCGATTTGCAGAGGAAGTAGCCCCTCACTTCGGGCATTAATCCAATAGGGAGCTCGGGGGTTGCTTGCTCGGTTCAGTCGCTGATCCACGACTCAGTAGAAATGCCAAGCCCGTCGGCAATGCGGTTGGCGTAGGCGTAGTAGGCGGTGACCTCAACTATGTCCAAGATATCTCGATCGCTAAATCCGACATCGCGCAAAGTTTCGACGTCTACGGCGGTGATCTCGCTAGGGGTGACTGTTAGCTTCGTCACGTACTCGAGCATTGCCGTACGTTTTTGACTGAGCGGAGCCGAACGCCAATCTTCTTCAATTGCTTGCGCTAACGAGTCATCTTTCAGCAGGCGACGCAGACCGCGCCGGTGGTGCACTATTCAATAGTGACATTCGTTCTCAAGGCTCACTACTAAGGCGATGAGTTCACGTTCGACTTTACGAAGATTGCGTGTCCCTGCCATTGCTGATCTATAGACAGCGTCGTGAGCAGCTAGCCCCCTCGGGTTCAGTGAGTGGACCGCCATGATGTAATCAATGCGGTTGTGGTTCTTATCTATCACGCGGTCATAGAGGCCGTTCAGGGCCTGATCGCTAACCCAGTCGTCGTCGGGAACTATGTCAATCCATGCCATACCTCTATCGTGCCCTGTTCTCAGCAGCTACGGTGCCAATGAGGGAACATCTGTCGGGAGGCCATATGACTGCAACGCCATCTTCAATCGTTGAGGAGTGCCATGCAGCTTCCGAATTGCCGATCCGCGCCGATCTCACTGCCGCCCACGCTCATGTTTGGGAGAAACTCGCTGCTCCTGGGACTTGGTGGAACGGGGGTGAGCGACTGGCGATCGCAGAGATTGTCGGTGCAGCCCTGGATGATCCAGTTCCGATTCCGCCGTGGGAAAGCCCCTCATTAAGCGGTCGTTTCTCACGCAACGCTCTACTGAGTTCAGAGCTACAGGATGCTATCTATCGTCTGACCGTTCACGCTGGGACGCTGACGGAAGAGTGGTATTCCAAGATGCGTGACGCTACCGGCATTACTCCGCAGCAGTGGGTTGAGGTGATTGAGGTAGCAATCAGCGTCACTTCTGTCTTTCGGTTTTCTCAATTGGCGGGAATCGAAAGACCCGCGTTTCCTTCACCTATTGAGGGTGAACCTTTGCGACAAGAGCAGCCTTCAAAGCCCGCCAAACATCATTGGGTTCCAGTAGTTCATTTGGAAGATATGACACCAGAGCTCGCGCCTTTTTATGATGGGTTACCTGCCGTTCCTCCCGTGATTCGTGCCTTGAGTTCAGTTCCATCCGCAATGGATACCTTGGCTACTCTCTCGAGCGCTCAATACATTCCCACACGCGAAATGATTGATCTGAATTGGACTCGAGGCACGCTATCCCGTCGCCAAATCGAGTTCGTTGCCGGTCGCCTGTCCGCTCACCGGGAGTGCTTCTACTGAACTGCGGCGCATTCGATGATGCTCCGTGCGAGCAGTTCCGCAAACGACATGCAAGTCGACTTATCTCTGGTGCGAGGAGAAGCAGCCGAAAATGAAGCCGTTGACCACGCGCCGGAGTTAGCGCAGCTGGTCGACACTTCGGTCAGCGATCTGAATTCGCTCTCTGCTGCGCGTTCCGCGTTAGTCGAAGCAACAGACGATGCAACTATGTTGGACGCTGCAGCGGTCGTCGCAAATTTCGAGATGATGACGCGAATCGCCGATGGAACTGGCACCTGCCACCCATCTGAACGACTCGAATCTATGGCCGAGATGACAACTTCTATGGGTCTTGACCAATTCGTTTCCGCTCGGTCCTGACTAACACGTGGATTAGCTAGTCGTCACCCCACTCGCGTGGCTTGTCGTCGAAATAAGTGTTTCGCGCCACTCGAGAGTTGTCACTCTTGCCCATGTACCCAACAGCTAAATGATCCATGTGTTGGATTGCTCGGCCGAGCGGCATGGCTTGGGCGTTGATAGAGGCTTTAGTCACCGTTACTGGTACTGGTGGCTGTTTAACAACCTCGGCAGCTAACCCTTCACCCGCCGGTATCAAGGCATCATCATCAGCCACCACGTCAGTGAAATACCCCATCTCATTGAGGTCGGTCATGTTGTATGTGCGGCCAAGGATGAGCATTTCTTTAGCTCGTTGCGCTCCGACAAGGTTGACGAGCGCCGGTAGTGAATGCCAAGTCAAGTTAAAACCAATGCTGACCTCGTTCAGAGTCAACTTCAATGTTGGGCTTCCGATTCTAAAGTCGCACGCCGCGGGTAAGACGGCGCCTCCACCAATCATGTATCCATGACACAAGGCAATCGTGATCGGGTTCATATGCATAAGAGCGTCATACATCGTCGCGCCGTGTTTTGAACCCAACATTGTGTCCTGAGGGCTGGTTCGCTCCTGCTTTAAGTCAGCTCCAGAACAAAGAGACTTCCCCTCCCCCCGAACAATGACCACACGTATCGAAGCGTCAGCGTCTAACCATCGAACAGCTTCGTGCAAATCACGAACCAGTTGCGCATTCACAGCATTGTGAACTTCCGGCCGATTCAAGACAAGGTGGCGAATAGGGCCTTCTCCATCAATTCTCACACTCTCAAGTTCCATTCCGAGAGTCTCCCAGAGAGTTATCGCCTTCGCTCGACCTGAGGCTTCTAGTATTCCTAACAGATCAAATTTGGGAGAAGCCGATCATGAGCTACGACGCATTCGACTTAACAGGCAAGGTCGCTGTCATAACTGGAGGAAACGGAGGCATTGGTTTAGGTTTCGCTCGCGCTCTAGCCGCCGCTGGCGCAGATGTCAGCATCTGGGGAACTAACGCAGCTAAGAACGCAGCTGCCGAAAAAGAACTTCAAGAAATTAACCCTTCGGCATCTTCAATCCAGTGCGATGTGTCCAACGAAGAACAAGTTGAGGAGTCGATGTCTTCAGTCGTTGAGAAATACGGCCGAATCGATGGTTGCTTCCCCAACGCAGGAATTGGTACCCAAAACCAGAAACCGTTTTTCGAACATTCCAACGAAGATTGGTTCTCGGTACTAGACGTGAACCTCAATGGGGTGTTCTACACGCTTCGCGCAGCTACTCGACAGATGGTTTCACAAGGCGAAGGGGGGTCTTTAGTTCTGACCTCTAGCGGCACAGCTATCCAAGGGTCAGCTAAAGGCCAAGCGTACGCGGCGACTAAAGGCGCCATGTTGGCCATGATGATGGGCTTATCGGTGGAGATGGCTCGTTACAAAATCACAGCGAACGCAGTAATCCCAGGCTGGATCGAAACGGAGATGACATCTGGCCTATTTGGGTGGGACAAATTTGTCGATAACGTCATGCCCCGAATCCCAATGCGTCGATGGGGTCAACCAGACGACTTCGGAGCGATCGCCGTTTACCTCATGAGCGAGGCGAGCAGATGGCACACCGGCGACGTCATCAAAATTGACGGCGGCTTCAGCATCTTCTAGTGACCACTCAGCCTTTTATCTCTCAGGAAGAGTTGTTTGGGGAGCCGCCGATCGAAACCTTCGATTTACCGGGGGCAGAACTTGTCCTCCTCAACGCAGTGTGGAGTCGCAGCGATGGAGATCTTCTTTGCAAGCAATTGATTGATGAGCTTCAGTGGAGACAAGACAAGATTTCGATGTTTGGACGATCACACGACGTTCCAAGATTGAATGCCTGGTACGGGGATCCTGATCGTTCCTACAGTTGGTCAGGCATTGAGATGGATCCAATTCCTTGGACCTCAACCTTACGCAAAGTCAAAGAACGCGTTAGCGAAGTTGCAGACGCTGAGTTCAACTCAGTTCTAGCGAATCTGTATCGCGATGGAAACGACAAAGTCGATTGGCACGCCGATGACGAAGAGGTCTTAGGGCCAAACCCAATCATCGCTTCGGTAAGTTTGGGGGCCGCGAGAAACTTCCGTATACGTCGCAAGGATCGTTCCTTGGATCCCATCAACATTCCTCTCAAGTCAGGCGACGTGTTAGTCATGAGCGGTTCAACTCAGCGATACTGGGAACATCAAATTCCGCGCACGAAGAAGGTCCTTGACCCTCGGATCAACTTGACTTTCAGGAAAGTGGAATCTTCCGCGTGAAATTGACTGCGTTCCCGTACCGTTACCCTCGGTGATTACCCAAACTTCGCTGCCGTGGCGTTTGACGCGCTTAGGCGTCGGTTTAATTTTATTCGGCATTGGCGTAGCGCTTTTCGTCATCGGAGACTTAGGCCTCGCACCCTGGGACATCTTTCACCAGGGCCTCGCCGAGCAGACTTGGCTGACATTCGGTACAGCAATGATTCTTGTCGGAGTCGTGCTGCTCATCCTCCTGGTAGCCCTAAGAGAACCATTAGGTATTGGAACATTGGCAAATGTTTTAGTTATCGGTCTTGTTGTCGATGCGACAATTGACATTGGCGGCAGCCCAACTAATTCGATAGTTCGTGTTCTTTGCACTCTTCTAGGGCCAATTGTCGTTGCCTTGGGCTCGGGATTTTATATTGGCGCCCGATTAGGGCCAGGTCCTCGCGATGGTCTTATGACTGCACTTGACCGACGAGGAATCGCTATTTGGAAAGCCCGAACGTTGGTTGAAGGTGCTGCATTGGCTTGTGGTTTAGTCATGGGCGGCACTATTGGTTGGGGAACCGTATGGTTTCTTGTGTCAATCGGGCCAGCCGTGCAATTTTTCTTACACCGACTCGACACGCAAACAAACCGGGAATCCAGCTAGAAGTTCTAGCGATCTGCCGGTCTATTACGTCAGCTAAGTACCGGTTCAAAAGCGCTTGCAGGTAACGAGTCATCCCATCCCCCAGGCATAAACAACCTCGAGGCCAAACGCCCCAACTCATCGCTACTCTTAGCCGCGGATCCGCATCCGCCTATAGCGACTGCGACGCCTTCCTCAACCCAACCGATGTAGGGGTGCTCAGTTGCCGTGTTGGTGACGACACACGGCTTTTGAGCCCAACTGTCAATCTGTACACCGGGTAACAGACTAATAAGCGAATTTTTTAGGGCTTCTGTTTCGGTTGGGTCACCGTCTCCGTTGAACCACTCGGTCAAAGCTGCTTGAGGCACTGGACTGCTATTTCGAAGAGAACCTCCTATTTTGAGTGCAACTCTGCCGTCCCGATACCGGACTGGAGGAACCCAATAAATTTCGTCGAGTCGCTCGTCAGGCGGATCGACACAAATAAGACTTGGGATCTCTTCGTTAGATGGCATTTCGGCTGTGACCGTCGTGCGAGGCATTCGACGCAGATCCAGAGAGCAGTTCAATAGCTCCGATCCGAAGGCCCCTGTAGTGACCAACACGCGTTGGGCGGTCACAGAACCCCACATCCCAGCGACACTGTGCCCCGAGTTCGTATGCCTTAGAGATGAAGCAGCTTCCTTAACCACCATCGCTCCAGCAACTTCCGCAAGTTTGTTTTGGGCTTTGATCAACCGCCTCGGGTTGATATAGCCAGCTGGTGCGCCCTCATACAAAACAGGGTGGTCGTTGTTCAAAGAAATCCCAGTTTGATCAAAGACCCATTGTTGATCCACCAGTAGGGCATTACCGCCGGCTATTTCAGAGTTTTCTATCCATTTGTCAGCTATGGGGGATGAGGAAACTAACCCACAAGCATGATGGAAGTCGATCCCTGATCTCTCGGAAATATCTGCATACCTCTGAATTGAGCGAGCAGCCATTTGCGACCAGATGGGTGTCCGACCCGCAACGCGGGTTATTCGTCCTTCATCAGGGTGACTGCAAAAAGGCCCGAGACTTAGCCTGCGGTCGGCAGGCTCATCAGGACCGATCACCACGACCTGCATGCCAGATTCGGCGAGGTGTCGCGCTGCGGCAGAGCCGATGAGTCCGCGACCAACAACAGCTACGTCGTATACCTCAGGCACGGTATTCAGGAAATAACAGCCTGAGCCCGGATTTCAACCACTGCGCCAGGCATCGCGAGTTCCGTGCATCCAATGGCAGTCCACGCTGGATACGGTTCGCGAATGAGTTCATCTTTCACTGCGATGAAATCACGAAGGTGTTCTCGCATTCCTATGTGATAACTCGTCATTTCCACGATGTTGGTTAAGTCGCCACCTGCTTCTATAAGAATCGCTTCGATATTTTGAAAGGCAAGTCGAAACTGTTCAGTTAGATCTTCGGGGCACTTTCCCGAGTCATCCATACCTACCTGTCCCGACATGACCAAGAGGTCACCAGTCTTGATGCCGGGGGCAAAGTGGAAGTTGTCGTACATGGCCTGTTGAGAGGCTGGGATTATGCGTTCAGTCATCGCTGCACAGTAGCGCCGTCGCCCTGATGTTCTCCAAAAATCCACTATCCAACTTTTAGTGGACGCTGCTGGGAGGCACAGCTGGGGCGTTTAAGACGATTTCGTTTCCGAGATCAATTCGAAAATTGGCTCATACGCGTGCACCCCTAAGGCCTCATCTTTCTGAGCTACACGCATCATCACAATCTGTTGGGTAACCCCTTCGTACTCAGCTATGCGACGGGCACACTCAGCAGGGGTTCCACTGATTGTCAATGTGTCGACGACTTCTTCTGGAATGATCCGCATCGCTTCCGCCGTTTTGCCTTGCGGCATCAACTCCGCAAGCCGGTCTGCTGTTTCGCTGAAACCCTGTTGACGCATTTGTGAGTCGTAGTAAGGGTGCGGAACGGGGTGGAAAAGTCCGCATACTGAAGCCTTCGCCGCATTTCGCGCCAGTTCAGAGTTTTGATTCACGCTAACGAGGGCTCCCATTGGAAACGCCAATGCCTCTGGTTCTCGCCCTACGGATTGAGCTGCCGCGAAGGCGTTAGGTCGGACCGTGTCGCGCATGAATTCAACCGATGCCATGATTCCCACTCCGATTCCATCACTAACTTCAGCTGCGACCTGCATCATCTTTGGTCCCGAAGCCGACAAGTAGACAGGTACGGAGTCTCGGTACGGTGCGAAACTCGCTCGCCATTTCTTTACTTGATGCACGGGTCCTTCGTAACTCACTCGCGACCCAACTGGCGCGGCAATTACTTGGCGCACTATTTCGACAAAGTCGCGCATGGCAGTGAGCGCCTTGGATGAGTCGATACCCATGTACCAGTCGTTGAAGTGAACATTTCCAGTTCCTACACCCAATACGAAACGGCCCCCGCTCATTTCGTCTAGGTCACGAGCAGTGAGACCTGTAAGCCACGGTGACCGAGCAAAAGCGTTTGCCACATATGTCCCTACTTCAATTGATTTGGTTGCGGCGATTACTGCTGCGGCCTGCGTCACGGCACTTCGACCCGCCTCGGCGAGCATTACAGACCCCGCTCCTACAGCTTCCATTTCTTGAGCAACAGTTACAACCGTGTCAAAACTTTGCTCAAACCCTAGTAGTGGCCCTAAACGCATCTCTTGTCCATTCTCAATGACGGCAACACGACCGTAGCGTCACAATTAAACACTGCGCCAAGCGCCCGCCGCCTCGTTAAAGGTCTTCGTGGACAAAGAACCCTTTGAGATGATTAGCTGCATAGGGAATCGGATCATCAAGTCACATATCCGATACGGCGATTCGTTCGCCAAATCCGAGTACTGATCACTTTCGCCGGTGGAAGGAAGTCAAATGTTAGGACACGACGCAGTCGCTCAAGCCCTTGTGGATCATGGAGTCGACACGGTCTTCGGGGTTCTCGGAGACGGCAATCTCTTCATCGGAGAAAATCTTCAGCGACAGCACGGGGTAAATCTGGTTGGCGCAACTCATGAAGCCAACGCAGTGTGCATGGCAGAGGGTTGGGCCAAAGCAACAGGCCGCCTTGGCGTCGCAACCGTGACCCATGGACCAGGACTCACTAACACAATCACCGCGTTGGTTGAAGGGGTCAAAAATGAGACTCCGATGCTCTTAGTAGCCGGTGACACGCCAATCGAAAATGAACAACATCTTCAAAATCTTGATCAGCATGCACTAGTGGTAGCTACTGGCGCTGGATTCCAGCCAGTTCGAAACGTCGAGACGATTGCAGAAGATATATCTACCGCAGTGAGAAGAGCGCACGCTGAACGTCGACCTGTAGTGGTCAATGTTCCTTTAAATATTGAATGGGAAGAGGTCGAGTACGAAGCAAGACCACCACTCAATGCCCCTGCATCTCGACTAGCGCCTGATCCAGATCAACTCGAAACTGCGTTGGGAATTATCGCGTCATCGGCGCGGCCAATAATTCTTGCCGGTCGCGGCGCTGTGAAGTCGGACGCCAGAGATGCTTTGGTTCGTTTGGGGGAAGCGCTCGGCGCACCCCTTGCTACCTCCTTACTCGGTACCGGGTACTTCGAAGGGGAACCGTTCAATCTTGGGATCCACGGAACACTCAGCCATCAAATTGCAGGCGAGACGTTCGCTATGGCCGATTGCCTAATCGTCTTTGGTGCTTCCCTGAACTTTTTCACGACCGACTATCAGACCTTGTTAGCGGGCAAACGTGTCGTACATGTCGATCTCAACGCTCGACACATAGACCGGCACGTCACCGTTGATGCTGGGGTGGTTGGGGACGCCAGAGTCGTGGCAGAAACCATGATCGAAATGCTTTCTGAGGCCGAGCACCAGCCATCTTCATTTAGAACCGCCGACCTCGAACAGCGTCTTCACGACTTTGATCTTTCCGAGGCATTCGACGATAAAAGTTACGACGGTGCCGTTGATCCTCGCACCCTGACCCGACAACTGGATGCTGGCCTTCCTCAGGATCGACAAGTCGTCGTTGACGCTGGTCGGTTCATGCTCGATGCCTTAACCATGTCAGTTCCCAGTCCTCAAGACCTGGTAACCAGTCACGGCTTTGGTGCCATCGGTTTAGGAATGTCGACAGCGATTGGCGCGGCAGTTGCGCGTCCCACTCGACCAACAGTGCTTTGCATAGGCGATGGCGGTTACATGATGGGTGGGTTAACCGAACTTTCAACAGCTGTTCACTTGGGGCTTGATCTCATCGTAATCGTCTACAACGACGGCAGTTATGGCGCTGAGCACATTCAACTCGTATCTAAGGGAATGGATCCCGCCGCTTCGCTTCACGAGTGGCCAGATTTTTGTGCGGTGGCGGAAAGCATGGGCTGCAAAACTGCGAAAATTAACTCACTTGAAGACATTGATGCAGCTCTTGAAGTTGTCAAAAATAGAAAAGCGGGTCAGCCGGTCCTGATAGAAGCAGCCACAGACCCAGATGTCGTATCCACTATTTACGGCCATCACAGATGAGTAACACGACGCTCGAGTTATTGGACACCTACATCGGGATGCCAGGCACTATGCAGGGTGGTTACATAGCCGGTCTCGCAGCCGGTGATTCAGACGGTCCGATTCGGGTTCGAATTCGAAGGCCATTGCATCCCGGCGAGTCCGTCGTTCGAACTGTTGAAGATGGCAAGACGGTCGTGCACCGAGGTGATGAGCTAGTTATGGCAGCTAGCAACAGTCCTCTTCACGTAGCTGCCCAGGCACCCATCGCTCGAGACAAAATAGACGCAGCGATGGGGCGCCCAATGGGGTGGGATCCGCCCTATCCGAATTGCATTGGCTGCGGTCACGAGGTCGATGGTTTGGGCGTCCGCATTCGTCCTCTAGGAGACGGCAAGCATGTTGTTGCTGTCTGGTCACCCGCTCCTCAGTGGGCCGACGAAGATGGTGTTATTCCGAGAGAATTCATTTGGACTGCTTTTGACTGCGTGACTGCCTACGTTCTATTTGTGGATCCCCCGTCGATTCCAGGGGGTGGCGCCGTGACAGGCAACATAGCGGCAGAATTCTTCGGTCAAGTTCGCGTTGGTGACACCTATACCTTTCAATCTTGGAGAGAGCGCGACGACGAGAGAAGCATCATTTGTGGAGGTGCCCTTTACGGACCTTCGGGGTTAGTGGCGATAGCGGACCAGGAAATGATTCGCACTAAAGACTGGGGATTCGAAGTACCGTCGGAACCTCTAGCGGTTTGATTGGCACGGCACAGGGAAAGGGTTCAACGTGACTGAATCAGTTGAAGGGCACTACGGCAACGAAGGGATTGTCGAGCGGATAGTTCAGGCGTTAACCGATGCCGGCTTTGATACGGAAAATCTTGACCCCGATGTGTTGGCTGGAGCCGACGAGTTCCACATTGGGGGTCGGGAAGGAACCCTAAATGTGGCATCAGTCCTAAATCTTGCACCAGGTCAACAACTACTCGACGTTGGATGTGGCATTGGAGGAACGGCAAGATTTTTAGCCCGATCTACCGGCGCTGCTGTAACGGGTGTTGATTTAACACCAGAATTTGTAGAGGCAGCAGTTGAACTCACCAACCTCGTCGGCATGGGCGACCTCGTTGATTTCAAGGTCGGATCAGCTACGGATCTTCCCTTCATGGACGACAGCTTCGATGCAGTCACCATGCTGCATGTTGGTATGAACATTGAAGACAAGAACCAGATGATGAGCGAGCTAGCGAGGGTATGTCGTAGCCAAGGCACAGTCGTCATCTACGACGTGACGACCACTAAAACAGGCGACCTGCCCTACCCCATGCCGTGGTCGTCAACCCCGCAATTCAGCTTCCCAGAGCCTGCTAGTAATTATGAGGCTGCAGCGAAAAGCGCTGGTCTTCAACACTTAGGAAGTTCTGACCACTACGACCTGGCTTTGAAGTTCTTTAACGAGCCCCCAGCGTCACCACCACCAGTCTCGCTCGGCCACCTAATGGGTCCCCGGATGTTGGAAATGAGAGACAACGCGGGGATAGCGGTCAACCAAGGATTAGTAAGCCCGGTCTTGATGACATTTCGGGTCGCCTAGAGTCAAACCCTTTTTTCAGTACCTACTCGCCTGACATCCATTTCAAAGCGGAGTCCTTCGATAGGAGGGTGAGCAACATGCCAGTTAAGGCCAACACTGATCGATGTTCCTACCCGGCTGATCAAGGTGTCACCTGCTTGACTGAACCAGTCCTCCGCGCAATACACGTCAATAACTGAACAGTCATTCCATCCAACACCGATGGCGGTCATTCGATCTTCCATCTCCTGGCACACCTGTTCGATACGTAAACGCCATGCATCTTCGCCGTCAAGGTCTTTCGCCACAATGCTGCTGGGTTGAAGATCGCTTTGGTCCATCAAATCCCCGGCACCCGCTACAACGAACGATCTCGCGGCGCTGTCTGATTGCTTTACATAGCTGAATGCATGAAGGGAAGTTTCCCTAGGTGGGTGATGAACAGGAGCGACATTGGTTCTAGCGATAGGGTTTTCGAGACCATTAAGGAGTCCCCAATCGTTGAGCAAGGCTCTGTACTCATCGTTAAATCCGATAAACCCTTCAAACGAATGTGGTTGAGAGCAGCGAAGCTCTACAGCACAAAGTGATGTTCGGTCTACGCCATCGTCAGTTGTTATTTCCTCAATACGTTCAAAGCCGTCGCGCCAAGGAATGGCTTCTAGCAGTGTCACGTGAATGATTTCGGCTCCTGGTGCTGCGACCACTCCCCCGGAGTATGGATCGATACCAGGGACATATGAAAAGGGAGCAACGGGACTCGGGCGGAGATTCATATCAGCCTCTCAGAAATCGGGTCCCTATTCTTTCACTCAATAAGCAGGTCCCTCTCCTTTTTGGTCCGAAGGGATATTTGGTGCATCAGACACCTATTGGCGACTACGGTCCTGCATATGGGAGAAATGGTTTCATTTGCAAGTAACGGACATGACGCCAGAGGGCATTTGGCGCTACCTGACAGCGGATCCGGACCGCCAGTCATGGTGATACAGGAATGGTGGGGATTGAACCCGCAGATGAAGGGTGTAGCTGACTACTTAGCTGACCAAGGGTTTGTTGCACTCGCGCCAGATCTCTATCACGGTGAGTTGGCCGGGCACGATGAAATGGACAAAGCAGGTCAGTTGATGACTGATTTGCCTCCAGATCGCGCCGCGCGAGACATGAGTGGCGCAGTTGATTACTTACTTAACCATGATGCTTCTTCAGGTGACGGTGTGGGAGTAGTCGGGTTTTGTATGGGCGGTTTGCTGAGTTTCATGATTGCCGCTAACCGCGGCGACGCGGTGAAAGCTGCCGTCCCGTTCTATGGCTTTCCTCAAGGAGATCAAGAACCCGATTGGGAGGGTTTGACCGCCTCAGTACAAGCCCACATGGCTTCACCCGATGACTTCTTTCCGCCCGAAGCCGCAGAAAATCTCGGCGAACGACTTCGGGAAATGGGGAAAGACGTTGAAATCAATGTTCATCAGGCACTGCACGGTTTCATGAATGAAGAGAACCCAATGGGGGCATTCGACGAAGGTTTAGCAGCTGAGTTGTGGCCCCAGGTCGTCGGATTCTTGGAGTCCAAGCTCAGCTAAATCCGGTATCTAGATGACAGCTTCGTTGCCTGCGACCGTTATGCGACGCATTACGCGCCGACGCGACGCTATGTCGTAGGGGCGGAGACGGTGCAGCGTTGAACGGTTGTCCCAAATGACCAAGTCATTGTCCATCCACCGGTGTTCGTAAATAAAGTCAGGCTTGGTTGCTGCATCGAGCACCTGTTCGATAAGTTCTCGTCCTTCTTTGAGGTCCATACCTTCAACGTGAGAAGCGTGACCACCCATATACAAAGATTGACGTCCATCTGCGTGAGTGCGGACCCACGGATGACTGACAGGTGGGTACTGTGCTTGGTCTTCGAGACTCATCGGGTCCATTCGGCCAGGATTATTGGCGCGACTAAACACGTAACTGTGAATTAGGCGTTTTCCCTCAACGGCAGATCGTAGATCAGGCGGCAGCTGTTCTAACGCCGCATACATATTGGCAAATTGAGTTTCCCCACCCGCGTCGGGAACTTCGACCGCGTAGAGCATGGTGCATAAGCAAGGAATTTCCCTAAATGAGCTGTCAGTGTGCCACCGTTCGGTGCCTCTCAAAAAAACAGCTTGGGGTTCCTCAAAATCGACGACATTTCCGTCTTTTCTGACGTTGGTGAGATCGAAAATTTCGGGGTGCTCGGGGTGCCGTTTATCAGGTTCTGGGAGTATTTCGAGTTCGCCGAACGCGTTGCCAAGTTCAACCAGACGTTTCGGTGAAATTTCTTCACCTCGCATCAGTAACACACCGTGTTCACTCAAACCACGAGCAAGGTCTTGAACGAGTTGCGAATCGATCGCCCGGTTCTTATCTAATCCTTGGATACGGGCACCGAACTGCGCATCGAACTGTTCAAATTCCAAACTCATGTCTGTCCAGCGAGCTGAAATTCTTCTGAACTAACCGGAACGATTGGGGTGAAATCGCGGGCAGCGTAATACTCGGGGCGTTCGTATGTTTCTCCCCTGTTGTCAACAGGGCAGACATTGACATACAAAAGCAGCCTTCTCAAAGGACTGATGTTGACAGTGGAACCGTGAACGACCGTCATATCCATAAATAGCACCGAGCCTGCTGATGCTGTGATCGTCTCCAGCCCGTACTGGTCAACCAAGCGGGCCATTGTTTCATCGGTGATGTCATATCTATATTTCGACACCTGCTCGAAATCTGGTGATGATGGGTCAACAGAGGCGGTCGATACCAGGCCTTCTTTGTGAGACCCCGGAACCGCTAGCAGCGGCGCGTTCACTTCGGTGACATCATCAAGGAAGACTGCGATCATGACACCCTTGGGATGCGGCACCCCATCAACACGGTGATAGGTACCGAAGTCTTGATGCCACGCAACAATCGAACCGTTGGTCTGTTTGATGTTGATTCGTGACTGATGAACGTAAACCTCGTTATCTAAGAGAGTTCGACTTGGGTTAATGAGGTTTTCATGTCGACACAAAACAGCTAGTTGCTCATTGAACAGGTGCATGCCCCATGAAACGTGGGGTGAACCGTCAGCTTCGCGACCAACTTCGGGGCCCGGTCGCTCAAGAACATCTAGTGCCGCATCAGTCAGCAGTTCAACTTCTTCTGGTCCGAAGACGTCGCTAAGAACAGTCCAGCCGCGGTCTTCGAATTCCTGACGCTGAGCTTCAGTGAGATCCATCTTCATTAACTCCTATACGGATTTGTTCAATGCCGCTCTGCAGCGCAGCCGTCATTAACCCTATGTCGTAGCTGTAGCTGACCATCCGGAATCCACGACGTACCCAGTCAATCCCAGTGTCCACCGAACCTGCAAGGCACGCTGCAGTTTTTCCATGAGTCTCACAGGCCTCCAGGATGGCGTCGATACCTTTCTGCATAGTCGGGTGGGCTGTGTCTCCTGGAACTTCGAGGGACAAAGAGAGATCGCCGTGACCAAGATGCGCTACATCCACTCCAGGGACCGACATGATCTCTTCAGCATTAGCTATGCCTTTTGCTGACTCAATTAGTACGCACACCATGGTGCGTTCATGGGCGCCGGCGATGATGTCAGGAACCGAATCGGAACTGTAATCATCGTGCGCACCACCAAACATTGCTCCCCGTTGGCCCGATGGCGGGTATCGGGTCCACTTGACAAATTCCTCAGCTTGTTCTGCTGTTTCGCACATCTGAAAAAGCATTCCCATTGCTCCAATGTCGAGCAACGTTGCCGTGTATTGGTAGGAGGTGTCAGGCGGACGCACAAGGGGGACTATGTCAAGACCCCGACATAGAGCTAGTTGGAACTTCATCTGCTCCATCGAGAATCCGCTGTGCTCCATGTCATAGAACACAAAGCTTGATCCGGCGTTGTGAAGTATCTGGGGTAAGCCCGCACTGAGGAACTCGAAAATCATTGTTCCGTATCGAGTTTCTCCATTTGCTAGGTCGGCCTTTAAGCGATTTGGGCGCATCAGGTAAGTGTTGCAGATTCGGAGGCAGGATTCAGATTGTCGGCCAATCTCAAAATTCTCAAGAACCCCTCCATATTCCTTTGCCTCAGGAATCGGCGCTTTTCATCATTTGACTCAGGCGCACTCTATTTTCAGATGGTCGATTGCTTTTCTTTGACGTTACGGCGATGCACATGCCCGGCTGATTCGCCTGGTCATCAACATCGGACCCGGCGCCTTTTTATTCAAAATTCAGACAGGTCGAATTCAAAGAAAAGTCCATACATCAACGAGTCTGAAAGGTGTGTAGTTAGGCGACGTCGGGGGGCACAATTCGCGCTCGAAAAGAATTTTGAAAATAATTAGGTAAACGACTTGCGCTCCTTACCGCAGTGGGACAGTATTAGCACTAAATCCATTTAGCACTAATTAGGAGTATTCAATGTTGACCAACGTGGCATCAACCACGATCGTCTTTTCGAAAGCCAAGGTCCTCTTCATGGCCGCCGGCTTTCTCTCCCTGGTCCTCTCGGTCAGTCTCTGGTTCAGCGGCGCGAAAGACCAAGGCATATTCGTAGGCCTCTGGGTCCCAGCCATCCACTCATTGGGTGCGCTAGTCCTCACCAACGATCGGAGCGCACAATGAACGAAACGCTACTCATGTGCATAGGGGCAGCAATGTTCGGTCTCACTGTTTGGGCCGTACTACTCGTTGCATACGTCAACGGCCGCGACGCTTCAGGAAATGACCTGACCTTTGGAAATCGCGAACCTCTCCCCTTCCCCGAAGGTGACGTTGCCCTACAGCCTGTGTACACCCACGTTTCGTACCAAGAGCCGAGACGCGCTGCGCAGACAAATCGCTAGGCAAATAGACCCATGGAACCGCTACTTTCGCTCACAGCTCTCGCATCTGCTGCATTTATGGCTGGAGTGCTCTGGCTTGTACAAATCGTTCACTACCCCTTACTCGGGGCAGTTTCGGGTAACGAAGCCACGGACATTGCAATTCGCCACCAAACGCTGATCACAAGGGTCGTTGGGCCAGCGATGGTGATCGAGGCCTTAGCTACCGGGGGGATCCTCCTGGTTGGACCCGCTGAATCGAAAATAGCCGGATTTATAGGCTTCGCATTACTCTGCGTGGCTGTAGCCGTAACCATCTTCAGAGCCGTCCCGCTGCATGTTCGAATAGCTCAAGGACAGTCGCATTTGGTTCCTGAGTTAATTCGAATCAACTGGACCCGGACGGTCGCCTGGACGCTCAGAATTCCAGTTGGGGTCGTAGTAGCCCATCAGGCACTGAGTTAAGGAGACACAGTGACGAAACAGCCAATAGACGTAGCAGTAGAGATCCAATTGCCCCCAGAGCAAGTGTGGGACTACGTCAAGGACATCAACAGCCATACCGAATGGATGAAAGATGCCGCCGCCATCAGAATCACCTCTGAATCTACGACCGGAGTCGGTACAACTTTTGAGTGCGACACCAAAATCGGTCCGTTCAAACTCGTCGACAAGATGGAAATCACAGAATGGACGGACAACAAAGTAATGGGAGTGCGACACGAGGGAATTGTCAGCGGCTGGGGCAAGTTCTCTCTTACCCCAGCCGGCGATCAGGCAACGACCTTTCGCTGGGCTGAAAGCCTAAAATTTCCATGGTACTTGGGTGCTCGCGTCGGTCAGATCTGCGCCCGGCCAGTGTTGCGGTGGATCTGGACCAGCAATCTCACACAGCTCAAAAAGAAACTCGAGGGGCGGTGATAGCCCTTAAGTCCACCAATTTTTTTTAAGGTAATGATTTAGTACTAAATACAACTAAATCGGCTAAAGTTCTCTCTGAAAGGAAACCCGTGTCCATCGAACTGACCCCCCTCCCGTATAAAGCTTCTCTCCTGGAGCCCTTTATCAGTGAGCGCACAGTCCAACTACATCACGGCGGCCACCAGGCTGCCTATGTGAAGAATCTGAATTCAATGATGGAGTTGGACGGTGACACCCGCTCGCTCGAAGAAGTAATCCAAGATTCAACAGGCGCTACGTTTAATAACGCCGCGCAGGTTTGGAACCATGAATTCCTGTGGAACTCGCTAACGCCTCCAGGAACAAGCCCATCAATCGAACTGCAAGAAGAACTCAACAGAGCATTCGGCTCGACAGACGGATTTGTTTCCCAACTCATTCAGGCCGGAGCCACCCACTTTGGCTCGGGTTGGGCTTGGCTGGTCCACGACGGATCAAAGTTACAAATCACGACAACCGCAAATGCCGAGCTGCCTAGCTTGACCACTTCACAACCGTTACTAACCATCGACGTCTGGGAGCACGCCTACTACCTGGATTATCAGAATCGTCGGCCTGAATATCTGGAAGCAGTCTTGCGCAACCTCATTAACTGGCAACACATTGAAGAACAACTACGCGCCGGCTCAACACTTACCCATAGGAATTAAAATGGAAATGCACGAAGTTACAAAGGAACTATTCGGACCTCTCGCTCTTCTAGCAGGCGATTGGGAGGGATCTGACGGTATCGATTTCTCCTTCCACCATGAAGAGGCCGCGACCGGATTTACGCCATACCTCGAGAAGGTTCAGCTCAAGCCATTCGGGCCAGTCGACAACGGCACTCAGCATCTTTACGGACTCGATTATCGGATGGCTGCGTGGCGAATGACGGAGCTTGACCAGGACCCCTTCCACACTGAGGTTGGATATTGGTTGTATGACGCCGAGGCAAAAGTCCTAAGCAGATGTTTCATGGTGCCACGAGGGTCAGTATTGATCGCATCAGGAGAAGTGGAACCTGACGCAACTGAATTCACTCTGACCGCACAACGTGGTTCAACCACCAACGGCATTTTGAGCAACGCCTATTTGGACGAACGGGCCCGATCTGAAAGCTACGAAATCAAAGTTTCCGTATCACCCGACGGCTGGAGCTACGAGTCAAACACAGTTCTCGAAATGGCCAATCTCAACAAATCCCTCAATCACACAGACCGCAACTCGCTAACTCGAACGAAAGAATCCTCATGACCACAACCATCTCGCCCTCTTTGACTCTCTACTTGAACGACATCGGAAATCACGAGCTGTTGAGCAAAGCTGACGAAGTCAAGCTTTCCGAGCGCATTCGAAAAGGAAATGCCGCGAAAGAAAAAATGGAAGCCGGCGATTACAGAGATCTCCAGCAATTGCAACGTCTCGAGAGAATCGCAAAGAAAGGGTCGCGAGCTAAGGAGAAATTCATTCTTTCGAATCTTCGCCTAGTCGTGAGTATCGCCAAAAAGTACCCCGTGCCAGGGTCGCTCAGCATTGAGGACCTGATTCAGGAAGGCAACATCGGCCTCGGGCACGCTGTTGAGAAATTCGATGGGAGAAAGGGCTTTAAATTCTCAACATATGGCACTTTCTGGATCCGTCAGGCCATTAATCGCCTAATCGACCAGCACAGCAACCTGATCAGAATCCCAGCTGATACTCACAGCGCATTACGCAGGCAACTCCGCGAAGCCGACGTGACATCGCCCGAAATGTCCGGCGAAATGAAACGTATACACGCTTTAACCAGAATGGCTTCGCTCGACGGTCCCATGATCGAAGGAGAAGACCGAGACCTATACACGGTGCTCGCTTCTTCAGAAAACAGCCCTGAAGACCTGCTCACCGAATGGCACAATCAGGAAATGATCGAGAGAGCTCTCGGAAAAATGGCGCCCCGCACTCGCGAAATGGTGCGTCACCGCTTCGGTCTCGACGATGGCATTGAGAAAACTTTCCGCGAAATCGGCGACCTGGTCGGCGTTTCAGCGGAAAGTGCTCGACGGGCAGTATCCAAAGCTTTGACCAACTTGGCAGAAAACCGATCTTTAAATCCTGCGTCATAGTGACCAGATTCTTGATCAATCCCGGGCATCCGAAGTCGCAAACAACTCAAGGTCTCCTCGTATGACCTCATTAATGGTCTTCACGAGGGACCTTCGAGTCGACGACAACCCTGCCCTGTGCGCTGCAGCTAACGCCGGCACCATGTCATGTTTATTCGTTATCGACGACAAATTCACAGGTGGTCCTGGCGCATCTCAAAGACGTCAAACTTTCTTGCTCCAAAGTCTCAGCGACCTTGACCAGTCCCTGCACAAACTTGGCACCCACCTCGAGGTCGTTTACGGGGATTGGTCCCAACAAGTTCAACAACGGGCACTGGAGTTAGGGGCGTCCAACATTCATTTGTCAGAGGACTACAGCTTCTACGCCAAAAGGCGACTGGCCAACCTCAAGAACTGGTGCCGCGACAACAATATTTCGCTGCACGCTCACCCAGGCATAACCGCAGTTCCACCAAACAACATTTCACCTGCGGGCGGAGGCGAGTACAAGGTATTCACCCCCTACTGGCGATCTTGGCTGAAGACCCCGAAACGTCCAGTACTTAGCGCGCCAGCGTCAATAAGTGCAACCGCGGCGCCCAGTTCCAGCAGCCATCTAGCCCCAGACCCATTCCCTAACTCTTCACTGATTGGCGGAGAGTCTGAGGGCTATAAACGGCTGCAACATTGGCTCAAGAGCAAACTCGGCTTCTACGCCGAAACTCGCGACTATCCCGCTACTGATGAAACCTCACATTTATCCCCATATCTACACTTCGGGTGTATCTCGCCTCTACGTCTCGTAGAACAAGCCAGTCAACTTCCCGATTCCGAACCTTTCATTCGCCAGGTCGTCTGGCGAGACTTTTACGCTCAGATTCTCAACATGCATCCAACCGCGTCTCGGCACGATTACAGAGATCGCGGTGACGTTTGGCAACATGACCCCGCCGCGTATGAGTCGTGGGTCGAAGGAAACACCGGATTTCCTCTAGTCGACGCAGGCATGCGTCAACTCAAGGCAGTCGGCTTTATGCACAACCGGGTACGTATGGTGACAGCGTCATTCCTGGTAAAGGACCTTCACCAGGATTGGCGGCGTGGCGCTGACTACTTCATGTCTCAACTCCTCGACGGCGATGTAGCTAGCAACTACCTCAATTGGCAATGGGTTGCAGGCACCGGAACTGACAGCAACCCTCATCGCATCCTCAACCCAACTACACAAGCTCAACGATTCGACCGTAAAGGCAAGTACATCCAGAAATGGGTACCCGAATTATCGGACCTGACCCCATCACAAGCCATCGATCCCCCTTACGAATTACGAGAAAAAACTGGCTACCCGCTTCCTATAGTCGACCATCACAAGCAAGTAGAGATGTTCAAACAACGGAGGCTTGCGGCAAATCAAGACAGCAAAGTGGCCAATTGACATCGTGAACTGATATCTGTGTCACACATGGATACCGCGCCTGAGATGCAAACAACCGACTTTGTGTTTTCGGCCAAAGAATCACATTCGGCGGCTAAGTGGTCTCGTCGAAGCAAAACGGTCCCAGCGCTAATCATCACTGCCTTATTGGTGTGGCTCTTGCTTCCTATCCTGGTTGCGTTTTCGTTCATTCATGACCTCATTCGCGACCGGGAATTCTCCAATACCCGTCTGACTCTGTTCGGGGCCTGGTGGCTGGCGATGGAAATATTGGGTGTGGTTACGGCCTTCATCTTGTGGCTGATCTTCTTACCCTCAACTAAATCAACCAGCGTGAGATCCAACAGATGGCACAATCGCCTTCAATGTCTTTGGGCTAAGGGCCTTACCGGCGGCGCGAGACGCACCATCGGACTTCGTTGGAGTGCCGAAGGGATTAGTTGTTTACGAACTAAAGGACCACTAATTATTTTGGCCCGGCACGGAAGTCAGGGAGATGCCCTACTAACGGCAGCACTTTTGTCTAACGAAGGGCGGCGCCTTCGATTTGTTCTCAAGAAACAACTCTTGAACGATCCCTGCCTCGACATCGTCGGACACCGAATTCCGAACTATTTCGTTAATAGGGATTCACTGAACAACCAAGAGGAACTAGCAAACATTGGCGTGCTGGCGAGTGGGTTAGCAGACGACGAAGCTTTAGTTATTTTCCCTGAAGGCACGAGATTCTCACCGTCGAAACTCACCAAAGCTGTTCAGACCCTTTCGCAGCAAACGCCAGCGCGGGCAGAATCAGCGCGTCGATTGCGTTCAGTGTTACCAATACGCACAGCTGGCACCCTTGCAGCTCTTGCGGCATCGGACGCCGACATTGTGTTTTGTAATCACGTCGGTATCAGAGATATTTCTTCGATTCGAGAACTACGGGCCTCTGTTCCTTTGAAAAAGGAGCTGCGCTTCAAACTGACACGCGTACCGCGCAGCACCCTCTCCTCACACTGGTCCGATGAGGAACTTGTGCATTGGTTAGACACTCAGTGGGCGTTAGTGGATGAGTGGGTGACAGCACACGAAGGCGAATAATTACCTTAGGCGTGGTACCAGCAACGGCGTTGTCGACTTGTGATCAACGTAAGCAGGGTCACTACCCCACTTACGATCAGCTTTCGCTTCTAACATCGGCACTCCAGATATTTTCATCAAAAGAGTCCAGACAAACACCGGGGAGATAAGCGTCAGCAGCTGGAATCCATTCAGTGAGGGCAATGCGGCGATCGCCAATCCACTCCACAACACAATTTCGCCGAAGTAGTTGGGATGTCTTGACCGGCTCCACAAACCTGTGCAGATAAATGACTCACTGCCCGACAATCTGAACTTCTTCTTTTGCTCGTCCGCAATTATCTCGATCGAGAAACCTATGGCCCACACCAACAAACCGAACGTTTCGACAATTCCAATTTGCTGACCGACTCCGTCGCCAATCACCGTGAGCACTGGTGCGGTGGTTACGACAACCCAAGTTGCTTGCAGGGTCCACGTCATAAGAAACCAAGAAAAATCTTTTTTCATTGCGTCGAAACGTCTGTCCGAACCTACTTTTCTGACTCGGGACACCAAAAAGGAACCCAGCCTGGATGCCCACAAACAGACCGCGATCAATAGCGCAATATCGAGAGGACCTATATCGGACCGGGAATAGAGCGCTGCAAGGACAACAACCAGAGCGAAGGTCGCCGAACCAAGCAAGTCAAAGAAACGTTCTGACTTCAACTTCCAAGCAAACCCAAAGGCAATCCACTGAATCAAGACTGCCCCCATCGCGGAAATAATCACCGGTGGTAACGAGTATTGGCCCCAGAGTCCGTCAGCGCCGCACATTGCAACAAGAGTTATGACTGCAAGACCAACGATTGTGCCAGAAACCGAAGTTCGTTTACTCACTTCTAGGACCCTCTCGCAGGCATAGTCGACAACTTCTCAGCGCGATCACTAATTGCTCTAAGCATTCGTTTGAATATAACGGCGTGAGCTGGAACCAACGCAAGCCAGTAGACACGGCCCCATAGACCGCGGGGAACAAAAACTGCCCTCTGTTCAACCGAACATCCGCTTTCCCTAGGGTGGACTTGCCATTCGAGCCATGCGTGCCCCGGGACTTTCATCTCTGCTCGCAGCCGCAACGAGTTTGGGGTGACTTCCACGACCTCAAAAAAATCGACAGAGTCCCCAACACGCAATTCGGTGGGGTGTCGTCTGCCTCGCCGCAATCCAACGCCGCCGAGAAGTTTGTCGACGAAACCCCGCACCGCCCAAAGCCAATCGAAAACTAGCCACCCAGTGCTACCACCGAGAGAACGGACGACCGCCATCACCGAATCGACATCGGAGTCAGCGACCAAACCGCGCTGATCAACAAACATGCGCCCTCCGGCCCAAAAAGGGTCACTGGGGTCCGGCATAGCTGCGCCTAATTCATCACCCGGAGCGCGGTCGTTGCTCCAGCGTGTGGGTAATTCTTGGCCTTGAACCGAAGAAACCGCGTATCCGATCGATTCTTCCAAACTTTGATTAGGTTCCCCTCGAACACATCCTTCTCCCCCATCGGCGACAACAACATCACTGGTCAGCGAATCAATTAAAGGACGGGCCAATTGGATTGGTAGAGGACTGACCAGATTGACCCAATGCGACGAAAGTCGTGGAGTCAAAACAGGCACCGGTAGTATCCAACGCCGCCGTAACCCGGCGACGCTCGCGTACGCGTGCATCATGTCTTGATAGGTGACGACATCGGGCCCGCCGATGTCGATCGTACGGTCATAAAATTCGGGGCGATTCAACACGAATACAAGATCGTCGAGCACATCGCTAATCGCCACGGGCTGACAAAGAGTCTGCGATACCCACTTAGGCACCACCATAAAGGGCAGTACCTCGACAAGCGAGCGCAACATCTCAAACGAAGCGCTACCGGACCCAATTATTACGGCTGCCCTCAGTTCGGTGACGGGAGTTTCACCTGAAGCAAGCAGGCGGCCGACTCTATGGCGGCTCGAGAGGTGATCAGATTTGTCATTGCCGTCGTGGCCGAGTCCACCCAAATAAACAATTTGGTCGAGATTTTGAGCTTCGGCTGCTATCGCGAATTCCTGCGCCATGCTTGACTCGACCTTCGCAAAGTCATTCGATGACGACATCGAATGCAACAAGTAGTAAGCAGCTTTAGCGCCATCTAGAGCTCGCAGAATCTCCTCGGGTCGAGATAGATCAGCTTGAACTATCTCAACTTGGTCTTTCCACAAGCGATCGGATAGCTCTTCAGGACGGCGAGCTACGCACCGGACTGAGTAGCCAGCGGCAAGTAGCCGGGGTATCAGCCTGCCCCCTACATAGCCGGTGGCACCGGTGACAACTATTGGTGCGTCATTACGAACCACTGAGTTGTTCCAAACGACTCAACATCGCAGGAAAACCGTCAAGCGAGACGACGTTGGCGGGTAGGTCGGGCCAATTTCCCCCAACCATCACTGGAGTTTCAGGGATCGACGCCTGGATTGCCTCGACCGTCTCAACTATCAGCTTGGGTGATGTCGAACTTACGGTGCTCAATACGATCGCGATTAGCTCATCGGTGCATTGCGCAGCTTGGATAATCGTGTCTACGGGACTGTCAGCTCCGAGGTTTACAGGGTCGTAACCCCAACTTCGGACCAACTCAGCGCAAATAGCTGCGGGTAGCCCGTGAGTTTCAAGGGGCGGGCAGGCAATAAGAACACTTCCAAGTTTTCTACCGCGACGCTGAGGTAGTCCTTGCATCCGTCCCAACAACGATGAGACAACACCAGAAGCCCTGTGCTCTTCATAGACCTCTAATCGACCATTTGCCCATTCATCGCCTATTGATCGAAGTGCTGGAAGGATTACTTCACAGATCACTTCTTCAACGGTGGCACCCCCGTCGAAACCTCCTTGAACTATCAGCCACGCTCCTGCTGTATCTCCTGCGAGCAGGGCTTGCAGAAAAGAATCAGATTTGCTTCCCAACGACCTATGACCTCGCCCCGACGGGGCGCGCTCTAACCCAGACATTGCATCTAAATCACCGGCCGAGACTTCCCAACTGCCTCCGCTCTTCTTGGCAGGTAATTTGCCTGAACGAACGTACTTATAGACGGTCATGTAATGAAGATCGAGGCGTTCCGCCGCTTCGGTCAAGGTGAGCATCTCGGATGTTTCAGTCATTTCACCAAACCTTTAAGTTCCCGCCGACCTTTTTCGTTGTTAAGTAATCGGCGTTGCATTGCTTCTCTACGGTTAGATAAATCTTGCCAAGTCAATACTTCGACGTCGTCCCTGATACCTGCAGCTCGCCGAAATGAGGACTCAGATACCTCTAGGTCTTGGAGGGCGAGCCCAAGTTCCGCTGATACTCGGAAGCCGTGTTTCGTGAGGAAGCCGGCACTAATGGCGGAGAATTCACCCAGTAGATCCATATCGGGGTCCAGTTTCTGAACAAAAGACGCAAGGTAGGCAAAGTTCTTCACGAACAACATAAGTTCTTTTGGAATCCGCGCACCGCTAGCCAACAATTCCTTGAGCAGCGTCTGAAACTCCGAGACAAACTGTTCCTCTGTCAACTGAAGCGGATCAAAATCGACCCGATCTAATTGCAACTTTTGGATTAGGTCTTCGACGTCGACATCGGGCGAAAAAGCGCCTAAGTCCCTAACGGCTAGCACTTGCGTACGAACGTCGCCAGACATAAGACCGGTGACATAGCGAAGGAATGAGATACGCCGCTCGTGGTCCAGCCTGCCGACCATTCCGTAATCAACAAGCCCAATGACTCCGCCGTCGACAACGAACAGGTTGCCCGCATGGAAGTCTCCATGAAAAATTCCATGTAGGGCCGCACCTTCTAAAAGGCCATCGACCATATTTCTAAACAGGGTCCGAGTTTCTTGATCACTAATTTGATCAGAATCCAAACGGGTCAAGGGAATTCCTGGAACGCGCGACATGACAATGACGCGCGATGTGGTCATTTCCAGCACTGGTTCAGGAGCGATCCATCGGTCGCGTCCCCCAGTCGCCAGGGCCCTCCGGATCTCAAAGAGGTTCGCTACCTCCAAACGGAAGTCCAGCTCCTCAGAAATTGTTTCCGCAAAGAGTTGCACTAGCGCCGGGGGGTTGGCGAGCGCAGCTACCGGAATACGACCAACGAGGCGCGGTGCTACCCACGCTAGGACGCGCAGGTCACGCACCACTTTTTTATGTATTGACGGTCGTTGGACTTTGACTACAACTTCCGACCCGTCAGGAAGAGTTGCTGCATGAACTTGGGCGATTGACGCCGCGGCAAATGGTTGCTGCTCGAAGCTTGCGAACGCAGAATCCAATGAACCTAGATCCCGCCGAAGGATGCGTCGGATTTTGCGCCATGGCGATGGTTTTGCCTGGTCTCGACAGCGTGAACACTCATCTACTAGTGCTTGCGGGAAAACCCCTTCAGCAGCCGATATCAGTTGGGCAAGCTTTACGTATGTAGGTCCAAGACGTTCAGCAGCTATTCGCAGTCGCCTGTATAGCGACTCCGTCCGATTTTGCTTATCAAGACGGCGGTCAAAGAGCTTCCAACTGAGGAGAGCCCACCCGAAACGCAGGGTCGTGTGTACGAGACGAGTTATGGGAGGGAACGAAGGCTTATTCACAAGCCGAGGTATCCCAGCTGCGATAGCACTCCGAACAGCGTGGGCGTCTTTAATCCATAGGTTTTCGGCGTCGGGGGCAGTCGGCAAAGCTACCGATGCGTCTAGTTGACCAAGAGGCTGCTCTTGGCTGTCTTCGACAGGTCGATCAAGAATCTCAAATTCGAGCTTCTCTGGGCCCCAAATTCCCATCGATAAAGGCTTCCAAGTAACGGGCGCCGAAAGCCGATATGCCGGGACAACATCCAAAAACGAATTGAGGGCTTCTTGTAACTCTGCTCGCGCCAACGCCGCGCCCAAGCAGTGATGAGCTCCCAAACCAAAAGCTAAGTGCGGCGCCCGATCACCTCGTTCTAAGTCAAAGCGAAATCCATCATCTGGTTGACCTAAACCTGCAGCGTGCAGACCCAGTAGCACTGTGGTTCCCGCTGGGAAAAACATTCCGTCGACAACTCGGTCTTCGCTCGCAACACGCGCCGTCGTCCGAACCGCGCCGATGTAGCGCAAAGACTCCTCAACAACAGCGGGTACTAGGGACCTGTCATTGCGGACGGCCTGATATTGGTCTGGTTGCCCCGCCAACACTGCAAGCAAGGACCCCAACTGGTTTCGAGTGGTGTCGGTGCCTGCCAACAAGATGGCTTCAATCATGGCCACCAACTCGTCTACGCTCAGACGGTCTTCGTCGTAGCTTGCTTGGACTAAATCACTGACAAGATCGGCGTGCGGGCAACCTTTCCGTTCGGCGACCAGTCCGGTTGCGTAATCGTCAAGTTCGCCTTGCGCAGCGGTTATCTCTTCAAGTCGGCCCAAAACAGCGTCCGCATCTGCATCAAGACCAGAAAAAATTATGTCCGCCCATCGCCCAAACTGGTCGTGGTCATTATCGTCAATACCCAATAGCTTGCAGATCACCGGAATCGGGTAAGGCCTGCAAAATTCAGCCACAAGGTCGCCGCCACGTCGCTGCACCAGAGGTTCCAGAAGACGATCGGCATGTTCGCGCATAAACGGTCGTAGCGCTTCGCTACTAGCTGGCGTGAAAGACGCGCTTACTAGACGTCGCAGGCGTCGGTGATCTTCACCTTCTACAGACAAAAGATTTGGTCGCATCTCTACCTGATCACCCGCTCCAGGCAACATGTCCCGTGCGCGGTCAATCAACTGATCAAAGTTAATGTCGTTGCGTTTTTCAGATTGCAAGGAGCTAAGACCAGAAAGCACCGTGATCCAAGAAGGGTCGCGGAGAATCTCGCGAGTTTGGTCATATCCGAAAACCAACGGACCGGCAGGAGTTCGCACTGCCCAGTGGCCAGTGGCTTGAAGCTGCTCCGTAGCGGCTACTAACTCAGCAAAGTCTGAGATAGCAAAGTCGACAAACGGCAACGACCCCGGAGCAGTAGTGTCGATGAGCTCCGTTGCTTCGTTTAAATCACTCACTCCATCGACCTCCACAAGTCGAAAGGAGTTTAGCGCTAAATAGTTCTAAAGCCGCCCACTCATTTTTTATTGCTCGCGAATGGCCTCTAGCGCCGCGAGTCGACCTGACACCAGTGCCCCTTGAATAGATGGGGTAGTTCGGTGGTCGCCTGCCACCACTATTTGTTGGTCACTTTGAATCTGTCGCCGGAAATTGGCACCGGGAACAAACATTGGCTGAGCATGCTCAACAATCCCCTGCTTTATCAATTCCCATGATCGAGCCTGGTGTCCAAAAACATGAACAAGCTGTTCGCGAGCCTCTACTAGATGCGATTCGCGTCCCGACGTCGGACCGGCAGCCACTATCAATGCTGAGCCTTGAGGGGCATACTCAGGTGCGACATTGCTCATAATCGCGATATTTCTGCAAGGACCCTGCGCAGAGGGAAGGAGATGTATCGCTTCGCTTTTACTAGGGGCTTCAGTAGCAGAAAAATATGCGTGCCACTGAGCCCTACCCTCAAATGATTCCCCCTTGAGCAAACGCGCCGCAGCCGGCTGTTCTGTTGCAACGATCACCCTCCTCGCAGCCGTCACTTCCCCAGTACTTAGGAAAACTTCTGAGCCATTAATCTTTTCGACCTCAACTCCAACATGTACCGAGCCGCGCGGCAGACCTGCCGCCATCTGGTTCGGAATCTCTTGCATTCCGCGGGCAGGAACTGCTGCCGGACCCACGAGTAAGCAGCGAAGAATCAGACATGCAAGCCTCGCCGAACCCTCAAGAGAAGGCGTTAGCTGAATCCCCGACAGCAGAGGCTCCCACAACTTCTCTATGGATCGGTCCGAAAACCTAAGAGTCTCCAAAAACTCGCCGGTTGAGCAATCATCTTCCCGACCTAGAAAGCCATGTTTCGACGTCAGGAGCCTTACAGCCAGTTTCAAGAATCGGACACGATCCCGCGTCGTCAAAACTTGGGTCCGTAGACCTCCAACGAGAGCAGTTAACGATCTTCTTGGGTCTGACAGTTCGGTAAACGAACCGTTATCCCAAACATTGACGCCGCGAACAAAGGGGCGAAGATCAAGCGCGTCCAGATCAATGTGGCGAGCTACTTCGGGGTAAGCGGTCAAAAGAACCTGAAAACCCCGGTCAAGCACATAACCATCCTCAAGATCAGTGCGCACTCGCCCACCCACCGATTCATCGCGTTCGAGAATGAGCACTTCGCGGCCGGCTCGATGCAGGGTCAGAGCTGCTGCCAATCCGGCCAATCCGGCACCGACCACCACAAACTCCACTTCAGACGGCGGAGATGGAGCTGAAGTGCGCTCGTCTTGAAAATCCATATCTAAAGACCGTTCGAGGGAAGGGGCACAGTGTTCAACGAGTCAATCTCGGCAACTAACCCAACCTACACAGAGCCACTCACTCAAACCTAGACCGGGCTTAGAAGGGCTGCTTTCGAGAATTTGGTCTCAGTGCACCTGGGCAGCACGTACTGGTTCTAAATTATGTCCATTCGGTTGGGAACAGTCACAAAGAGACTGAAACATAAGGAGAAGACCACTGATGCAACAAAACACTTGGGTCCAGTTAATGGCTATGCGCGGTAAAGACGCTCAGGCGATCATCTTGCCGTACGTCTTGTCCGTACTAGGAGTCTTCACATTCATTATTTGGGGAGGCGAAACCGCAGATACAGGTGCAGTGCAACTGGCTATTGCAGCGTGGGTAGTACTCGGCTCTCTATGGACTCTTCTGTGGTTTGACGGGGTGTTGGCAGATGTTGGCGCCGGCATGCAGGACATGGACAGCGAAATAGCCGGCAGCAACATGGGAAAGAACTTTGCCAAAGCTCCATTCGCAATATTTCGCGGCTTCAACGCGCTCGTGATCGTCATCATGGCTGTGCTGCAAATTTCAGCTCTATACGCCTAACTTCTTTTGATCCTTTGTTGGTCGCCGCCTCGCGGTGACCAACAAAGGATCACCTGAAAATACTTTTTCGCTATTTGGTTACATCCCAAAAGGCACTATGGACAGCACGTCTGATTTAGAAGCAGTCAACAATTCTTTTTACGCCCATTTCGAAACGGCGAACATTCAAGGAATGTCTGATCTTTGGGTCAACTCCGACGAGGTGTGGTGCACGCACCCTGGCTGGCCAACAATTTTCGGATG
>CEPT01120927.1_pt1 | contig 34988 bp, 10 predicted proteins | sample 356221 | NCBI WGS metagenome assembly CEPT01 (sample SAMEA2620081, study PRJEB7988) | marine metagenome | isolation source: saline water (ENVO:00002010), including | reverse complement strand
TTATCTATATAAACAACCTGACCGCTGTTTGACTTGATTTCAGGTTTCGCATAACCATTATTAAACTTCATACCCAAGTCATACTCGGTGTTGTTGATTGTCCTAGAAGACGAGTTAGGAACTTCTGGGAAAGCAACATCGGGTTGACCAGCAGCACCAGAAGTAGCGCCACTAACAACGTTAGATCCATCAAACTCATTCTGTGTACCAGTAACTTCTGGGAAGATACCATCAACAGAGTTCTGATAATACTTCAGAACTTTAGTTGTAGGATTCCAAGAAACAACACGACCGCGAGCAGTGACGTTTGTACCACCGACAACACGAGTTTGTGTGATAATTTCGTCAGGAACGTAGTTACCTTGGAAAGTTGGTGCAAAGATAATTGCCTTTGCCGCAGAAACTGTAAGATCAGAAATCAACTCTTCAGTACCAAACTTCAGAGGATTGGTGATCAGACCGATACGACGATAGTCGTTATCAATAGGGAAGTCACCAGCACCTTCATCGTAAGAAAGTTTTGCATTGATCATAACTCGGAATGCACCAAGTTCAACAACAGATTCTGCACCATGTCCACTTGGAGGTGGAATGACCACATCAACTTCACCAGCGGTTCCTGTACCAATACCAGTGATTGCACCGATACTAATTTTACCAAAGGTATAACCAGTACCACCAGAGGTAACTGTTGCAGCGGTAATTTTACCACCATCAACAACAATAGAAACACGACCACCAGTTCCGTCACCATTAATAGCAACGTTATCATAAGTTCCGTTGTTATAACCAGAACCAGCAGAGTTAATTACAACTGTATCAATTTCACCAGCAACAGCGTTTGTTCTAACTGCATCATTAGTGAAAACTGGCATGTAATCACTAGAGAAGAACTTCAGAACTGAAGCAACTGGAATAGTGTACATATACTTCCAACGATATCCATCACCAGTAGTAATAATAGATGTAGAAGTACCAGTAGGTTCAATAGTTGAGGGTTTTCCGTTAGGATCGGAAGGTGACGTTCCGTTGTAAATGCACTTGTATACTTGATACTGAGAGTTTACAACATAAAAGTCAGAATCATAAAGTTTGGTAGCACCAGAGGAAGCAGTCTTGGAAGGAGAGTAATCATGACGATACATGTCATAAGTAAAACCCAAACCACCAGTAGTTTCTTCAGGAGAAACCCAGTCAATACGACGAACAACTTGAATAGTATCCGAAGCAAGAACACGCTTCAGAGAAATCATATCATCGTATGAATTGGAAAACTCTGAGAAAGAGTCTACCGCTTGAGGTGGAGAGTTTTCATTATCCCAACTCTGAGGTCGTCCAATAAACAAATATACACGATCTCTAGAAGTACCTGCTACATCGTCGCTTTGCGTTGCAACAGGACCTTCCAGAGATTTGATGAATTTTTTCGCAGAAAAAATCCTAAATTGATCAGTTAATAGAGCTGCCATTTCCTAAGGGATTATTGTCCTCTTGTTTATTTATGAGGGTTACGAGCGGACAATTGTTTGATAATCGACGCTCTTAATTCTATAACGCGCACCACCCGTGCCAAGAATGTCTTCTCCGCCTAAAATTGCATATGCTGTAGCACCACTACCAGTGGTGTCTCCCGATGCATTGGAGAATGTAATTGTCGGGTGAAGATTATATGTACCATCAATTGTTTGGGGAATTCCATATCCACCATTAGTGATAGTGAGTGATGCAACCTGGTCTCCTGCCGATGTCATATTGACTGTTGCGGTTGCTTCAATATCTCCTGTATTTTCAATAGCAACTGTAGGTACTGCGCTATAGTTAGTACCAGCACTTTGAATAAAGAAGTCTACAATGGTTCCTTTATCAGAGAACTCATACAAGAATCCATTGACACCAACATTAGTATCACCAGTGTTATATGGTGTAACATCTTGAACAACGAGAACTGAATTTACAGGATCCCAAGAAACAACTGTTGCCTGAACACCAGAGGTTTGACCTGTGATAACTTCATTGACACCATAGTTTTGACCATTTGAATTATTAGGATCCAACTGGATAGTAAGAAGTCCAACATGAGGAACACCTTCTGACAATCCACCAGCGGTGACGATAGTTGCATATTTGAATGGAATAGAACCATCTTTGATATTGTCACCAACTTGGAACAGAGTGGTATTCGTACCGCCCTGAGTTTCTTCAATACCATATTTAGAGTCTCTTCCATTTTCACCAGGTTCGCCAAGAACGATACCACCATCCAAATTAATTTGAGATTCGTAATCAGTACCAGTGTTTACAAGATCTGCAATGCCATCACCTAAGAATGTTCCAGGATTATTTGGATCCTCATTTTCATCATTATCTTCAAACACACTATTTGCAAGGGTGCTTAATGGATTTGTTAACAGACTAATCTCTGATCCCACTTCCGTGAGAATAACATGAGGCAATTGTGTTGCATTACTACTATTATATAATCCAGCATCAAATTGAACGATGCTATCTTCGGTTGATGGGATACCAGCATCAATGAAAGCAAGTTCATCAACTTCAAATGTAACCAGAAGTTCTTTGGTTGATGGATTCCAATCATATACCTTAGCAACTTTGTTATTGGAATTTTCAACTCTACGAATTACTCTATCACCAACATTAAAGTTGTATGTGGAAATGCCATTAGCATCAACCTGAACATTATCTAAGATAACACGTTGATCATAATTAAAGTTAACACCCCTAGTCAATCCAGAAAACTTACCAGCAGACTTTGTTGTATATGCAATGGTTTCAGTTCCCAGTAAGATTTCACCAGATCCAGGGAATGCACTTGTATCAGAAACAAAGATATCAGTATCGTTAGCAGCGACATTTTTTGTAATGCCAGTCAGGTATCTAATTCCAGAGTTGAATGCCTGTCTTGCTCTTGTTTTTCTCTTCAGATTTACAATCTTAGTGAAGATAATATTTGGTGGGGATGTATATCCCTGACCAGGGTCTGTGATTGTAATACCACTCAGTTGACCCTGGTTGATATTTGCAATTGCTTTTGCTCCACTACCACCACCTCCACTAATCAATACGAAAGGTGCTTCTTGGTAAAACTCACCAGGATCAGAAACACTAATACTAGTAACCTTACCTGTTGGATCGACATTAGCTGCACCAGAAGCACCCTGTCCACCACCACCTTGGAAAATAAGATTTGGTGGAGTTTGATAACCAGATCCTGGTTCTAATAAAGACAGACCTGTAATAGTTTGAACAACAGCACTACCTACAGCACCAGATCCTTCACCACCTAAAATCTTTACATTTGCAGAACCAAAATAATTATCACCTTTTTGTGTCATTCTGATATATGAGACTTCTCCAGAATCAGTCAGAACTACATCACCTTTTGCTTCTGTTGGGAAGACTTGAGCAAATGCAGGAACACTATCTCCCTCAAATATAGGAGAACCATAAAAAGTCGGACCAATAGCATAAGGATATGCTGGATTACCACTGCTATCTTCGGTCATGAAGTAAGCATATGTTCCGTTAGGATACTCAGGAGTAACGGCAAACTTACCATTATGTTCATCTAAAGTACCAACACTAGAATCGTAAATATAATCTTCTACTAAATCTCCGAGAGCATAATCTTCTACAACAACTCTAAGTCCAAGACCAGGAGTAGTATAACCAAAAACATATAAGTCTTGTGGAGCATCTACAGGAATCAAAATTCTCATCTCACGCTGAGCCGCAAGAGTAAATTGACTAAGGTATTGAGAATATGTTACCTGAGATCCATTAATATAATATGTTGCAAAATGAGGTTCTGAATAAAGATATGTAGTATCTCCAATAATAGGAGGAGCACCTACGTGCCATCCATCTGACTGAGTTGCAAAGAATAAGTGCTCAGAATCGTTAGACGAATCATTTTGATTGAATACGTATGTGTTGCCTCTCTTCAAAAACAAGAATGACGGACGGGAACCATCAAATAAAAACTCCCCATTAGAAATGGTTACAGCGTATGTGGTAGTGCTTTCATCACTAACGTCATCTCTAGCACCAGGTAATTCAAGAGTTGTTCTCAATCTATAAGAAGAAACTTCTCTCGCTACCGCACCACTGGAGTTGTATCCCCAAGGACCATAAATCGGATATCCATCAAAAGACATACCGATGACTTTTGAGTGTCCATCTACATGTCTACTACGATCAATAGTTGCAGCATTATTCGCATCAGATTGGTAATAATCTCTAACATAATAATCATTTTCAGGTCTCTCTTCTTCTTCTGGAGTTGTATCCAGAATCATATAACCTTCATCACCCTCATATCCAGACATATAGCGGTGATGCTGACAATAGTAATAGATTCTATTGACCTCATCCTCATTCATAATGAAGATAGCATTATAAATGTTTTCGTAGTCTGAAGCGGGAGCAGCAGATGCACCAGTGCTGTTGTAGTAAAGAGCACCATTATTTAAAGTTCCATCAGCAGTTGTACTGAACTGCATTGGATGGTTGACGTTTGTAGAATCTGACTGATTCCATTTAATTAGATAATTCTTCTTAACCCTGACATTCTCTGGTGCCATGTAGTATACACCAGGAGCAAAATCTCCAAATTCACTTGCTTCGGGACCAAAGTCAATATAGAAAATACCGTTGGTAAAGACTACAGGATCTCCACTAATAACAAAGTTAAATCCATTAGATCCAATAACTTGATCTCCACTCTCAAATGCAGATTGCACTCGTCTTAAATATATCCTAGTTACATTTCCATTATTATCTCTTACAATCTTTGCAATTTCACCATTTGCATTACCACCAATCTCATCAACAGTTCTACCTAATTCAACTGGACCTACAGTTTCATCTAATTGACTGACGTTGAGCATGACATTATCAAGTTCAACTTTAACATTCCAAGTAAATTGTTCTTGATCACCCCACTCAAAGACACCATTCTTGAGAGCAAACTCATTGATAGTTTTACTACTACCATAATAGACAATATTACCTTCAGTAATAACATCGTTTGCATCACTATTTTTTACATATGGATGTTTAATTGTATCAATTGAGAATCCAACTGTTACTCCACCATCTCCACCCCAATCAGAAGTATGAAGTAGTCCACCATTTGAAAGGATACCAGTTACCTTATCATTTTGAAAAACTCTATCACCAACAAAAGGAACGTCTTTACCGCCTCTGTATACAAAAGTCTGATTAAAAGTTCTATCTACTAAAGGACCACCGCCAGGTGCTGCCTCGGCTAATGTCCAAGTAGGTTTAGGATGATTGTCAGAAACAATTGTCAGACGATCATTCTTTACACCATTACTAATTCCAAAAACACCCGAAGTTGGAGAGTTTGGGTGTGTTTGCCAAATTCTATTAATATCAAAAGACTTAATAACATTAGGAGTCTCTTGCTGAGGTGTAATCTGAAGTCTCAGAGGATCATATCCTCTACCTCTTTCAAGAACTCTAACGTGAATAATTTTACCAGAATCTTCATCAATAATCGGATATAGAAGTGCCTCAACATCTGGAGTTCCACATCCGTCAACAGTCAACCTTGGGGGATCAGCGGGATCATACCCACTACCACCTTCTTTTACATTTACTGCACGAACACCGAAAATCTCATCAAAGATTGGTTCGATTACCGCACCAGACCCAGGAACTGTTCTTGCCATTTATCGTCAACTTACAACGTTAATAGTGCCTTGCATTGCTGCATGGATTGTACACTGATAATACAGAGTATTCGGAGCATCGAGAGGAACAGTCCAATAAAGAACATTAGTTCCACTACCACTTTGACCCGCAGTGTATGGGTTACCTGCTAACCCCTGAGTGCTTTGAATACGGAACGGATGAGCACCACCCTGAACACTATTATCAAAAGCATAAGTGAATCCTCTATAAACATAGAGATCTGGATCATTTGCTGTCGAAGAGAATCCAGGACCATTGAAAGTATAGTCCGAAGTTCCATTCGCATTCACTTCCCACCAAATAATAGGACTGCGAGTGACAATCCAATCACTTCCATTCCAGAACATGGAATCGCCTTGTGTTGGATTACCAAACTGAGCACTACTTGACATATCGCTATCACTAAGTGCAGCAAATGTAGTAGGAATAGTTCCGCTGAAAGCAATTGTAATCACATCACCAGAGATTGATGTTGTGATATCAGTTCCACCAGTAAATGTTACACTATCGCTCTGAGCGTCAGCAGTTACGCTACCAGTATCAGCATTCAAAGTCTGGAATACATTGACACTAGCAAGACCAGAATCATCGTCCGCAGGCAACCATTTGCTGCTGCTAGCATTCCACTTCAGAACTTGACCATTTGTAGGTGCAGCAGTTGTTGTATCAACATCACTCAAGATGTCAACACTAGAGTATTCAGTAACAAGTTTTGCACGCACATCACCAGCACCACCTGCAGTGATATTGATGTTTACATAAGGATTATCATCGCCATCAACAGTGTAATAATACCCTGGGTAAGTTGCTGCTGCAGGAGCACCACCAAGAGTTGTAAATTCATTTTTATATTGTACGACGCCAGCAACGTCTAATACACTCGTGCCACCATCAAATGTCGCTGTAGCGGTTCCATAACTGAGAATAATATCACCAGTGCCATTTGGATTGATATTGATATCACCATTGCTAGCACTAATGATACTATTGCCATTAACGTCTAAAGAAGAAGTCAGCGTTCCTAAGTCTGCTGGTTCAAACTGAGTACCAGTAAACTTAAGAACCTGATTCAACGCAGGACTAGATACCGACAATTGCGTGCTGCTGCCATTACCAATAGCGGTATAGAGTTCATCAAAATTGGCATTGATAATCTGCCCGCCAGCACGCAAGGTCGAACCTTGGTTGTCGTTGGCAGTTGCGCCAACGTTAATAGTCTGTTTAGACATTACTTGCTCAATTATTTTTAGTTATTTATCAGAGTTCTGGATCAACCAGTTCTTCCCCGTATTGAGAAAGATCGGGAGCAGTCCAGTCATCAGGAACAGATGTTTCAACATCGACCACAGGTGGTTGATAACCAGAACCTACTGCAGAGATCTCAATACCAGCAACACCGATTAGTGGTGTAATCTCTGCACCTGATCCTGTGATGGAAGATGCAACGATCGCGGGTTTGGATGTATATCCAGATCCACCAGCAGTGACTCGTACAGACTCAATAAACTGAGATGTAAGAGTGGGTGTCGCTGAAGCATCTCTACCAAAGACAGATCCGAGATAATCAAAGGTGATCAAAGAGTTGGAAGATTCGATGATAGCAACCTCTCTATCGGAAGTTTCACCCTGAATTCTGATGAGGTCACCAGATTCGATGGAAGGAACAACTTCAGCAGCATCAACGTCTGCCTCAGAACCAACGTAAGAGAACGCAACGAATGTGGAACCTACGCGAGGAATTTCGGAGAAGATGATTCTAGAACCAACAACTTCAAAACCAACACCAGGTTGCTGAATGACACCATTGAGAGAAACAATGATGTTATTTTCTGGTTGAATCGTTGAAGACTGAACGCCATCCGTGAGCGTAAGCGAGTAGAACACATCATTACGCTTAAGGTTGAATGACTGACGTAAAGAGTCAAACTCAAACGAGATATCGTCAAGTTGTCTCAGTTTACCAACATAGAATCCAGTGAACGATGCTCCTGGTTCTGGTGCTTCAGTGAACTGAATTTGATCAGAGAATGCAGTAAATGCATTAGTAGCACCAGGAGGTTGCAAGATACCATTGATGAAGATGAGCAGATGACCCTCAGGATCGGGAAGATATTGAGTACCATTACCCGTACTGAGTTTGAAGTTTGTCGTTACACCATCAAATCCTTTGAAGAATCTCTTAACTCTTGCCTTGAGAATATCACGATCAAGAATAATAGACTTATGTCCATTAGGTCCAATAATCGCATCTCTTTCAGAGAAGGTTCCGCGAATATCGGAGAGATATATTCTCTTGATAGCACCAATTGTCTGAACGTTCTGAACCAATCCAGTGGCAGCACCCGCGTTAGTAACAATCGTAGAGATTGTTGCATAACCAACTGGGAAGTCACCTTCAATAGCACCATAGTCACCGACAGAATCACCAAGAGCGAGTGTTCCCTGAATCATCTTCACGTAAATGAAGTTATTTGCGAGATCTACACCTGTGATGAGACCAAAGACGTTAGCAACTTTGCCGTTTGCAACAACTTTATAAATTCTGTTGCCTTCTGTGAAGTTATTATATGTGATTCCATTTGCAGTGATGATCGAAATCTGCAATCTTTGGTGTCCATCAGAACCGATACGATCACCAACATTGAGTTCCAGACCAGCATAACTTTGAAGATCCAAATACTCTCTGGATGTGCTGGGATATACAACTGCAGTGGTTTCAAACGTGCCCGTAAGACCTTCAGTATCAACTGTTAATTTACCACCAGTGTTAGCGAGAACCGATGCATTGTTATTAAGAAGATCAGCACTAGGAGTTGCAGTTTGACCACTAGTATATCCCTTGAATGGGATATCATTCACAAATGTACCACGAAGATCAATGACGTGAAGTCTATCTTCAATTGCACTAAGTTGTGCTGTAGTGGTATTAGTTTGACCTTCAATAACATCAGTGATCGCCCACGTACCCGCTGTTACAGCAACATCGAGATACTTGTAATTTTCATCCTCATGGAATCCATAGACAACACCCGTAATTGATGAATCACCTTGCTTTTGAACAACTTCATTCATTGTGTATGGACCATCGGTGATGTCACCATCAATTCTGAATCTCTTGAAGACTTTAACAATAAAACCTTCGTTCAGAGTCTTAGTCTTCAGTTCAGCGTAACTTCCAGTGTAAGAACCATAGAAGTATTCGGTAGCTTCAAGTCCACCAATCATACCTGTAGGAATCGAACGCGCACCATATGTGTACGTAGGAATTGTGATTCCACTATTGTCTGAAATGGTAGTAACATAATTGGTATTACCCAGTTGTGTTTTTACAATTTCAAGAAGATATCTAATTGTTCTTCTGATAGATTCAGCATTATAATTTGCTGCAGCAGTAGAATCATAGAATGTATAAGTTGTAGATTCAGGTGAAGGAGATGTGAGAGTATTATCAAGGGACTCGGACATCCAACCAATCATAGAGTTAAGAATCAATTGCTTGATATTGTACTCAGTGTTAGAGAAGAAGGTTTCACCAGAAACAGAAACATAAGGATCAAGTTCACCTTTATTGAGTTTTGCACCCCAGGCATAAACACCTTGACCAGTACCTGCATAACTTTCTTGTCCATTATCATTCAGAATGTAGATTCTCTGTGCTACGGTTGAGAAACCGAAACCAAACTCACCAGTGATGTAAAGTCGGAACCAACCATCACCATAAGGAATTACACCAGCACCTGCAGCAAAGATATCAGTTACATCAAAAGTAAGATCATTTGATGAATTAGCACCATTGATGTCTGCAGCAGCAATTGTGAGTGTATCACCAATGTCATAATTAATACCATCGTTATTGATGGTGATTGTTGCTGTATTAGGCGCAAGATCATGATCGATTGTAATATCGAACGTTGCACCAGTACCAACGGCACCACCAGTAGAAGTTACACCAGTATATGTACCAGTCATTGCTGAAGTGGTTGTTACGGAAATATTTCCGATTGCCTTAACACCCTCTTGTTCAATTCTAATAGCACCACCAGGTTGGAAGACACTTCCTCTGACGCCTGTGTCAGCTCTGAACGTAAAGAATGCGTTTTGTTGACCAGCACCAGTTCCAGCATCTAACAGGAATTCAAACTTGACTCTGCTAAGATCATTTTCCTTAACAAACATAGAAGCAGTGAACTTCTGTAAGGCAGTAGCAGAACCAGTATCGAAGGACTCATCGGTAGCATCGAATGTGGTGCCTGTAGCGTCAAACGTTTCAAAGGAGGTCAGATTATAAACTCTAGTTCTATAATGTGCGCCATTAGTCGTATTATCATTAATCAAATCAGCAGTCAGACTTCCATCAGGTCCTACTACCTGATCTACAGTAACACTAGTATTGAGGTTACTCCAGTTACCGAGGAAACTCTCGGGAGTTGTCCAAAGGTTTGTACCAGGAACTTCACCTGCAATCAATGAAGTAATTGTTTCTGCAGTATCTCTTGTAGCAACATTACCAGGATTATTATACCAATCGAAGGTAGTGCCTGTGCTAGAAGTGGTTGCTGTAGCATTAGACTGACGACCAGTCAAAACTTCAGATGAAGTGAATGCAGTTCCACCCAGTTTAGGTCCAAGATACAGGATACCACCATCTTCATCCCACTCAAGGACTTTGTAGTATCCATTACCAGTTCCACCAATAACCAATTCACCAATTGTGAAGTCATCAGAAGCACCTGTTACTACAACCTTAGTTGCAGTCTGCTTATCTGTAGTATCTGTAGTAATCAGATCATGAACAACATTCGTGGTAATTTCATCAACAAATGAATCATAAGTCCAAGAACCAGATCCAAACTGAGAGTTGACAATACTTTCGAGTTCGTTTTCATAGTAGTTCTGGTTGTACAGAATATTCTTACCTGCAGATCTTGCAGACTGACCAGCAGGTGCGAGAAGATTAACAACAATATCAACTAATTCACGGAAACGATATACAACCTCATTTTCATTAGGTGCATACTCACTATCAACAACAGGAGTTTGTGCAGTATGTTGTGCAACATACTTAAGATCTTCTGCAGCAGAACCTTGAGCAAGAAGATTATTCTTGATAGCAAATTCACCAATGACCTTGATTTGCTCAAAAGCAAAGAGAGTTGCTAAGAGTTCTTCTTCAATATGATTGAGGTGATTATTAGCATCCAGATACAATCTTGCTGCATCAAGCGTAGTGTTGTTACCACCAGTCTGTAAGTCAGAATTAATTGCTCTGAGGATAAGTTTGATATCTCTTTGACACTTGGTCAATCCATCAGAACCAGGATATACAAATGCATTGAAGTTTACACCATTAAGTTGATATGTAAACTCTGCTGTAGTGAGACCAGTAATTTCCTCAGCGATGTAATCTCTGTTGAAGAATACACGATCTGCACAGATTGCAAAGTCTTCGGGAGTAGGTGCGAGAGCATCATTCAGAATCGAAATTAGAGTATCGATAGCACCTTTAACATCAGCACAATTTGTAGATGTACTGATCGCATTTGCTGTTGCACTTACAAAGGTTTGAGTGACCTGAGGAAGATGAGAGATAGAGTTTGCAGTACCACTTACAAACAAGTGAGCGGATCCAGAAGCACTTCCACCAGCACCTACGTTAACTGTAATTGTAGTGTTAGTAACTGCAGTGATAGTACGAGATGTACCAGAAGCAGGGTCAGTAGAGCGAGGATAGGTATGAGGTGATCCATGGTTATCTTGATCGCATGTGAATGTAAGTGAGTTATCAGCAATGACAACACCCATACCAACTCTCAGGTTATGATCACCAATGTTCAATACAAGTGTACCATTTGATGCATCATAGGTAGTGCCAGTTTGAGCAGTGAAGTATTGGTTGGGACCAGATGCACCAAGATTGACTGTAATTGTTGTATCAGTTACAGCATCAATACGAAGATCTCCCTGTGAAGAATCGCCCGCACGAGGATATGTGTGCTGAGTTGCATTATTATCCATCGCACACGTCATTGTGATTGAATTGTCAGCAATGGTTATATAAGAACCAACCTTCAGTGAGTGTGTTCCGATGGTTATCACCGAGACACCAGTTGCAGCATCATAAGTAAGATTGGTTGGCGTGAAACTAGTAGAAGTTCCATCGTTAGTAATACCCCAATCACCAGTAATAATTGCATCTGTATTATCAGTAGTCAAATCTCCAGTAATCGCTTGCTTCATATAATGAGAGAGGCGACTATGTGCATAGATGGAGAATTGAAGTTGATTTTGAATATGAATCAGTTCATTATTACTGCCAAGATAAGTCTTAGCGGCACGAATTGTATTGTAGTTTCCACCAAACTCAATATCCTGAATGAGGTCAGCAATAATTAATGAAAGGTCAGTCTTACATCTTTCTGTACCTGCACCACTACCATCTGCATTTCTAGGCATACTAGAAGCAAGATCAGGATATCTCTGCAGGAGATCAAAAGAGGTTTTATCAATAATTGCAGTGGTGTTCAGACGAAGCAAATTAGCAGCATCTCTGAATCTATACTTATCGGTAGTATCAATCAGATTCGTATAGATGATGTCATTTGCTTGATCAGAATATGAAACAGAGAAAGGTATTTCAAGATATGCATCAATTGTACCGCCAGCAAATTCATAAGTAGGTTCAGATCTAGTGACCGTTGCGAGGTGATCTACAGGAGAAGCAAGATTTGCATTTTCCAGAGTATCGGTGAGGATATCAAGAAGTGTACTTGTAGTGCCATAAACGTCAGCACAATCTGCAGTGGAGTAGTCAACAACTGTAATTGCGTCAGTATCAACACTTGCGAATGTGTGTGCAAACTGCAGACCAGCAGGAGAAGCACCTACGTTAACTGTGAACGTATTTGTTGTGTGAGCGGTAATAGGAAGAACACTTCTAGAAGCACGAGTATCAGAAGTTCTAGGATGTGCAAGTTCTCTATCGTTACCATCGCTGGTGCAGGTGAATCTAATTGATTCATCTGCGATAGTGACTGCATCACCTTGCTTAATAAGCGAATCTGTAACTGCAGAGACGAATGTGTGAGCATAATTTCCACCAGCACGAACCGCACCATTACCACCAATTAACTCATCACGAACGAATGTATGAACAGATGTGTTTGAAGAACTTGGCATCGCAATAGTGATAGTTCCATCTCTGTAGGTAACTGCATTCGCAGCAGCACTAACAAAGGTATGAATAGAGTTTACTGCAGTGCCACCAGGACCAACGTTAACTGTATATGTGTCAGGAGTGACTGCACTAATTCTCAACCATCTGCCACTGAAAGGATCAGTGCTTCTTGGATATGTGTGATTGGTGTAGTTATTATCTTGATCACATGTGAATGTAAGTGCATTATCTTCAACGCGAATCTTATCACCAACAGACCAACCATGAGCGATCTGACTGATTGTAATTCTAGCGTCACCATTGCCACCAGGTACTGTCAGAACATCATTCTTAGAGTATCCTGTGCCCGCATTAGTAACTGTATAATCAACAATGTCACCAACTCCTCCACCAACTGAAGTGATGCTGATGACTGCACCGCTACCAGTACCACCACTCAGCGCAACGTTGGTCGCTGTAGCATACCCAGTACCGATTGTAGTAACCGCAGAGTTACTGATAGTACCTTTCAGAGCGGTAAGAACGAGAACACCTGTTGCAGCGTTGTACGTTGCAGTGCTTACGTCGTGACTAGAACCATTATTTAAAATTTCAATCGCTGTCTCGTAGTTACCATCACCAGAACGAGGATATGAGTGCTCAGTTTGATTATTATCAGTTGCACAGGTCCATGTCAGAGACTGATTTTGAAGTCTGATAGATGTTCCAGGTCTGAGTTCATGATCACCAATTGTCAGTACTGTTCTATTGGTGTTGGGATTATAAGTTGCAGCAGTAACTGTGTAGTAGTCATCTAAAGTAGTACCAATATTAATATCAAATGTATTTGTGGTGACGTTAGAGATCTTCAACCAACCCAAGGAACCAGGATCGTTTCTTCTAGGATATGTCTTATTAGAACCGCCGCCCATCGTACAAGAGAATGTCAAACCATTGTTGGCGATTTGAATTTTATCTCCATTAGCGAATCCATGACTATTAAGTGTAATAGTCATAACTCCTGTTGCAGCATTATAAGTTGCACCTGTTGGGGTATGAGTTGTAGGACCAACTAAACCATGAGAAGACTTAGTTAGAACCATAGCACCCGTAACAGGATCATAAGTCGCACCAGTTGGCGTAATGCTAGTTAATGTGGTGTAAGAAGAATCGGTGATGGTTGCATCAGTCACCTGTTCCAGACCATGATCACCTTGAGTATCCCAAATATCATTGGTGATAATATATTCAATAATTTCTTTTACTTTGTCGTATACCCAAACTGTTTCTGTAATTTCACTCTCAACATGATTCAGTGTGATTGGATTGACTGATCTATTAACGTATAGAGAAGAAGAATCCCAAATATGACTATTGCTGCCATTCTCAAGGTCAGAAATGATCGAATCGAGAATATCGCGAATATCATCTTCACAATTAATTTCACCACCAGGAACTGTGAAGTATGGGAACTTCTCTTTCATCAGATAAACCGCTTCATTAGCGATGTAATCTTTGTTTCTTCTGATCAAATCAGCAGCATCGTAGTAACGCTGAGTAACCTGAACTAAAGAATTTCTAGTCAGAGATGTTGAGCGAATTGCATCGTTATTGAAGAACTCACCTGCAGTGAAGGACTCAGTACCAGACCAATCTTCAACATATGTTGCTGCATCAGCACCATCAAAGTGAACAAGCAGAACTGCATTAGCGTCACCTTGGAAGATACCCTGTTGAGGAGTAAATGCATCGGTGTAACGTGCATTTGTAGAAATTCTCAGTTCATCAATGTGTCCGTTGAAATAGTCGCCATTTGCAATAGTACCACCAATTCTAACTGGTTTTGTAGAACCATAGTTGTTAGTATCAACATAATTGCTTGCACCATCCAAAGCACCATTTACATACACTTTAGTGGTTCCAGAAGATCTGACAAGTGCAATATGATACCAAGTATTTGCAGCAAGGGTAGTATTACCGCTCCAAACAACCAAGTTGTTTACAAAATACTTCAGATTTGTACCATCGAGATACAGATAAGGAGAAACCTCAGTACCTGTAGTTCTGAAATCAATGATTGCTTTTGCACCAGAGACATTGGCAGGTCTGATGTAACATTCGATTGTGAAATCAGTAGTACCAAATCCAAACTCAGTAGATGTAGGAATGGAAATGTAATCTCCAGTACCATCTAAAAGAAGTGATGCGTTGTTAAATTTCTTCTGATCAACGTCAAGTTGTGCATTTCCATTAAAAGTCAGATGATGATAATCTTCGCCTGAACCCTTAGATCTACCAACTTTACCCAGATAGATTGTCTTGTCAGCAGGAGCATAACCAATAACTTCTGCCTTTGTATCATCAGATCTAATTACCTGACCCTGCTTGAAGAGACCCTCACCTCTAAGATTTCTAAACGTAAGTTTTCTAGCAAATGCTGGTTCAGAAACTTGGAAATCTCCGACATTATTACCATATTCAAATTTGTAGTTACGGATAAACTCATTATCTTGGAATGCTCCAGAAGCATTGTCATACTTGATAATATTATTGCTAATAGGTTCTGTCGATGGGAACTTAGTATCATATGATGTTACATTGTCATCGAAATCTACAACACTTACTTGAGAGGTTGCAATATCGTCAAGAATGACATTTGGATATGTTACAGATGCAATTCTGTTGAACAACAGACCAAAGAAGTTAGAACCTTCAGAAATCTCAAACGATCCAGAATCAGTTTCAGTGATAGGATCTTCATAAGACTGAGAAGTTACAACTTCAACAACAACTCCAGATTGCAGACCGATGATTGTGTCACCATCTTGAATGCTGTAAAGACCAGGTGTGGACTGATAAGTACCAATGGTCTTACTCAAAGTCATTGTATTGGTGACAGAGATTTCAGTCTTGTAGATAGGAGTATCTTCAAGATGACTCTGTGCAGTGGTGTTGTTGACACCTCTGATGACCTCAAGAGTGGTTGCTTCGGTGCCTTGAGTTACAGAAACAATTTCATATAACTCAGGACCCATCTGATATTTCTTACCAACTACAAATTGACCAGACGCAACAGGTGCATCAGCATCAGTAGGATCAGTTTTTCTAGCAACAACTTCAAATGTAGTCGTGCTAAGTCCAACACCAAATCTAAGTTGAGCAATAGGAGTCTCTTGACCCCTCTCCAAGTTAACTTGCTCAACCTTTGCCTGATCATTATCAAAGTTTCTTACTGTTTCACCGAAGATAAACAAACCAATACTTTCAACTGCGCTAGAGGAGGCAAAGTTAGCATTAAATCCTGTAGTATTTCCAGTTATAAATTCTTGAGAAGTAAATCCATCATTGTTGCTACCAAGATCGCTGTAGAAACCTCTGATAGTATTACCTTCAACCTGAGTTACTGTAAATCTAGCACTAGTTGTAGAACCAACCAGAACATTACCAATATTGGGGAAGATGCCACTAATATTGTTAAATTCAAGGTCTGTCAAAGACTTTGGATTAAATGTAATTGTGACGTAACGAACACTCGCGGGAGGTTGAGGAGGTTCTGCAAATACTAACAGGTTATCAATAACATTAAATGCCGTTCCAGGTGTTTGAACAACACCATTCAAGATAATCATCAACTGATTTTCGTTAGTGATTACAGATTGTTGATTAACTGTCAGTGGAAACGCGGTCTCAACACCATCAAAGAGGTTAGAAATATCATCAAGAGTTTGAACTGTGGAAGTCAGAATGTTCTCCGAAGATGTCAATCGTTTCTGACGGAACAGAACTTCAGTATTATTAAACTCAGAATATACAGGTTCTACAAGAGCAAAGTTCTGAATATTGGGAACAATCGCTTCTTGTGCAAGTTCAACAGACTTGGTGATTTGGAAACTTGTTTCCTTGTTAGGAATGAATCCATAATCATCAATACTCAGTTCACCAAAGACCTTAAAGGATGCAGGGTGAACGTTCTTGATAAGAATATCTTTCCACTCATTGATAGAAACTGCAGAACGAACAGCATAAGAGAAGTCTTGATAATAATAAGAGTCTTGGATCTTCTGAACAATTTCGGATGGTTTACCAACGTCATCAGTAAATTGACCAGTGGTCTTAGTAATAGAACCAATATCAAGAACACCTTTAGCAATCTTCAGATCAGCGATAACACCAGAAGACTTAGAAATAACACCTGTGATTGACTGACCAACTAAGAATTCTCCATTGTAATCGACAATCTTAACAATTCTAGGTCCAACCTGCCAACCATTGTTAGTGGAGATATAACCAGTCGCCGTAGCGTTCTCAATGCTGCTACCCTGATAAACCAATTCACCTTCTAAGAAAGTAGAAGTAATAACATTTGCCTTTGCAACACCACCAAAAGCAGTGGTCAGAACTTGCTGACGACCAGTGCCAGCATTAACAAAACTGATTGCATCACCCAATTCAGCATTAGCAGAACTAATTGCAAGTTTTAATTGATCATCTTCAAGTGAATTTGCTGCACCTGCAATTGCATAATAAGTGGTTGATCCATTCAATCTACCAAGTGCTCCAGCAGACAGAGGATACTCAGCACCATCACCAGTATCTACAACATTCAATGTAACAGCAGATCCATTCGCAATACCATGTGGGAAAGCAAACTGCAGGAGACCCAAATCAAGGTTGATAACATAATTGAAAGAAGACTTCAATTCGATCGTGGGTTCAGAAGAATAACCAGAACCAGAGTCTTTTACAAGAATATCACTAAGTCTTCCATTTTCAACTATTGCCTCTGCAATAGCACCAGATCCACCGCCACCTGTAATAACAACTGCAGGTGCCTGAGTATATCCAGAACCAGGATCAGTTACTGTAATACTCTCAAGAATACTAGTGGAGTTAAGTTGAGCATTGATTGGGAATGTAATCTCAGGACGTAAAGTGTAGTCATGAGGATAATCATAACCAAAGTTGTTGTTCTTAAGTCTCTTAATTTTACCAACACTATCGCCTTTAGTGAAGATAGAAGCGCCAGTTCCGAAAGGAGGAATAACAACATCTAGATCTGCACCAGAACCTGTTGCACCAGGTCCAAGAATACCTTCAATTGCTTCAATATCAATACTAGCAGTCGTATATCCAGTACCAGGAGAGGTAACAGATACTGCCTGAATCTGACCTGAGATTGTATTACCTTCAGAGTCTTGACCATCAGCAACTGTGATTTGAACAAAACCACCTTCACCATCGCCCGCAATAGGTACACTATTATATGTTCCTACAGCATATTCTGTACCAGGATCATTAATTTGAACTCTTTCAATATTTCTACTAGAAACAATACCAGTAACAACAGGAAGTCTAGTATAGAAACCACCAGAGTTTACAATTCTAACACTATTAATAGCACCAACTGCCTTCTTAGAACTTGTAGCATAAGATGCAGTGCTTGTTTCACCAATACCTTCTGGTTCATTTACCAAGAGGAATTTAAAGATATCTGCACCAGTCGTAATTGTAGCACCCTCAATAGAGGTGATATCAAAGATACCCTTATATGGAGAATCTACAACGTCTAGATAACTTCCAACAACAACAGGAGAATCGTCACCAGTTCTAGATGGATCAAAATAGTAAGAAATATTAGTAACAATACCTTTATCAACCTTCAATGAAACTGTAGATTTGGCATTTGCACCAGGAGCACCAGGAGTGCCAACACGTTGAATTGAGTTGAAAGAATACTCCAGTTTATACAGATTATCTTTAGAGAAAGACAGATTAGAATTAAGCATTGTGGAGTGACTTACATCAAAGATGTAATTGTGTCCATAATACATTTTGAGTGTAGGAGACTTGACGAAAACATCAACATTTCCAGCACCATTTGCTGCAGGAGAAGTGGTTGCAACCGCAGGTAATTTATAAGTAAATTCAATAGGACTTACAATACTCTCAGTCTTGAAAGATCCATTATATTCAGAAGTTCCAGTAGTAACGTTACCATCAATAAAGACGTTCTCACCTTTACTGAGATAATGCTTAGAACCTGTAACAACATAGACTTCATCGGTGTTAGCAACTGCAGTTGCTTGAAGAATTCTAGTCAAATTAGCAACAATGGTGATCTTAGATACACCAGTCAGGTTTGTAATAGTTGCAATGTCTTTATCAGAGTTAAAACTAATATCACCACTAGAAAGAGTGATAACAGAACCAACTGCAAAATTAGATGATCCACTAATTTCATCAATTCTAATAGTGTAGTCATCAGTGCTGTAATCTTTGAATAATGCAAAATCATCCAGATTATTTGTGCCGCCAGAATCGGGAGCATCAAACTGAGACAAGTCAATTGTAAATGTACCAACGCTAGGGGAGAATCCTACTTGAGCAAAAGTGTAATTTTTGATTTCATTGACAACATTTACTACAGGTCCAACAATTCCATATGTAGATTGCTCAGAGAATTGTTCAAATCTCAAATAACCAGTATTAAGATCATTCGTCCAGGAATTGTTGTTGATTGCAACGTAAATATTATTTGCATCAGATCTTACAACGTAACCAGAATTAATGAAAGCATCATTGGCAGTATTGTAAAGAACAACCTTCGAGTTATCAATAACATTGAACTCTTGGTTCAAAGTCAACTTTTGAACGTTATCGATCTTAAGAGTGTTAGTAGGTTTGAAGTAATACCTATCCTTTACAACTGCAGTAACCTTAAGTTTCTGAGATCCAGGAGAAGGAACTGTAGCAGTTCTAGAACCCCAAAGATCGGCAGATTGTGTCAGTGTCTCAGTATCCTGTGATAATGTTGTTGTAACATCATCATAGTCCAAAGTTTGTAAACCTGTAGCACCCAAAGTATAATCACTGATAGTATTAGTAAGATCAAATGATGCGAGAGTGCCTGCTGTACGAACAAATCCAATTTTGGTATTCGTTTGTTCGGAAGTTGTACCCAGTCTAGGGGCCGCGGCATCCTTATCAACTTTCAGACTAAATCCTTCGTAATCGATATAATCATACTGATTCAGATTTGTTGCAAACCATGCTGTGTCGGTCCAAGTATAATTTTCAGCAAACTGACCACTTGCAGGGTATGCAGTAACATCAGAAGGAACTGTTGGTGTAAGTGATCTGTTCTTAAGACGAATATTATCAACGTAGAACTGACCCTGCTCATTAGAACGGAACGTTCCAGTGGTTCCATTTCTTCCAGGAATATTACCAATATGAAGATCTTTATTTGCCAGAGTGTTATTGGTAACAGAACCAGAGAACACAACATTGCCATTTACATAGACAGCGAAGGTGTTACCAGTCTTCTTGACACCAATAAATTGCCAGGAATTGTCAGCAAACATATTAGACAATCCAGACTGCAATGGAGTGGTTGCAGCATTGATAGTGGTTGTATTATTAGTAACAATCAGTTCTAACTTACCAGTTGCAATATCATAGTACAACCAGAAACCACCTGTAGCATCTGTAGCATCGCCAATAGCAACCAAAGTATGCTCAGTCTGACTATAACTACCATTTCCTGCATAATACTTATACATCATGAACTCAAGAGTCCAGTCGTCATCAAGTTTGGTTCCTAATGCAGTTCCAGGAATCTTAAGTGCAGCATTTGCCCAATCTCCCGCATTACCAATAGTTGCAACATCAAAAGTTAGATTATCAGCACCACTTGAACCAAGATTTGCATCAGTGATGGTAAACGTCTCATTTACAAGATAGTTAGTACCAGGATTGATAATATCAATAGTAGTACCACCATCAGAAGCAACTGTAATTTCAAAAGATGCATTAGCACCAGATACACTATTTGTAGTGTACTTAGTGGAGTCGATTGAATATGTTCCTGCTGCTCTTGCAAGACTGACACTAGCAACATCGAACTGGAATGCTTCTGCACCACCGCTTCCAAGATTAGAATCGGGAATTGTGATTGTTTCGTCTACAGCATATCCCGAACCAATGCCCGTAACAGTTACAGTACCATTTCCGCTGCCATCAACAACGACCGAGAAGGTTGCTCCAGTACCACTACCATCAGTACTATAATCAGAAGCACCAATTGTATATGTACCAGCAGTACGTTGATTTGTTCTAGTTGCAACATCGAAGGTCAATGGAGATGCACCGCCACCACCGAGATTGGAATCTGGAATACTGAATGTCTCATCTACGACATATGCAGAACCAGGACCAGTAATTGTGACTGCACAATTACCAGAACCATCTACAACAACAGAGAAAGTAGCACCTGTACCGCTACCATCGGTAGAATAATCAGATGAACCAATTGTATATGTACCAGCAGTTCTCTGAGTTGTAACAGAAGCAACATCAAAGGTTAAAGTTTCAGCACCAGCACTACCAAGATTAGAGTCAGAGATGCTAATAGTATCATCGATAGAATAACCAGATCCACCATCAGTTACTGTAATAGCAGCATTACCAGAACCATCAACAACGACCGAGAACGTTGCACCAGTTCCTCCAGTAGGTGAAACAGAATAATCGGATGCACCGATTGTATATGTGCCTGCTGCTCTTTGATCTGTAATATCTGAAACGTCAAACGTCAGATCTGCGGCACCACCATTACCAAGATTAGTATCAGGAACTGTAATCTGTTCACTAACAGCAAATCCAGAACCAGGAGAGGTAATAGTGATACCAGTGATTGCACCATTGACATCGACGCCAATTGTAAAGGTTGCACCACTACCAGATGCATTAGTTGAATAATCGCTTGCACCAATATTATAAGAACCAGCAACTCGGTTTGCATCAGTGGTTCCACCAGTAACGGCAAGAACCTTACCAATGACACCCTGATTAATTGTGTCCGTAGTTACGATATCACCAAGTGTACCATTATCAATAGTATCAATTGTCAGAACCTTACCAATAACTCCGTTATTAATTGTATCTGTAGTTACGATCTCACCATAACTATCATCAATATTATCTACAGCACGAATTCTACCAGTGAGAGCATCATCTGCTTTGATCTTTGCAACATTATCTTCAATATCTAATGATTCTTCACCATAACTTCCAATCAGAACTGTTGCAGTATAATGATTGGTGATATCCGTTGCAGTATTATCATTAAAGGTGAAGATAAACTCATTTCTGTTCCAAGAAGTTTGACCAGTCAGGTAAACATCACCAGAGTTATCGGTTGTCATACCATGAACCGAAACACCTTCAATATTATTGACATTAAAGTCGGTGCTAGTTCTATTGATAAACGAACCATCATATTTGATCTTTACGTTCTCAATAATCTTTTGACCTGTTGTATCGTCAGTTTTTGTAAATGCAATATTGAAATCATTGAAGATGTCAATACTAGAAACAGGAGCAAGATCAATTGTGCTTCCAGTAACGTATCTCTTGTTCCAAAGAATAGCGCCATCAACATCAAACTTACCAACCCAGAAACTATCTCTAGTTGTACCATTACTCTTCAGAGTTAAATCACCAGCGACATAGAATTCGTTATATTCATCGAATGAGAGACTTGTATTACCAAAAGAATATACACTATTAACAACTTGCTTAATATAAGAAGTTACAATTGCACTAGTTCCCAGTTGTGCCTTACCAAAAGCAAGATTTACATTAGTCGAAGATGCGGTATCTGCTGTTTCAAGAACAAAATAGATATCAGTGCCGACTACCTTCATCGCAGTCAGTTTTTCTGATGCATTTGCAGAGGAAAGTTTTCTCTTAATTGCAAAGTTACCACTAGTGTCAATAGATGCAATAAATGCGTCGTAAGGATTACCAGAGTTTGTATTTGTAAATCCACCAATGAGGAATCTGGTGTCAGAATACTTCTCTAACGCTGTAATGTGATCTGCACGAGTATTACCAGAGATACCAGCATATGCTTTCTGCCATGTCAGTGTTGCACTAAGACCATTTGCTGCTTCAGTGTACTTAACCAGCATAATATCTGGATTGTAAGCATCAACAACACTATCGTTGGGTTTGGTTTGTCCAGCAACCCAAATTTCATTACCATCGACATAGAGTTTTACATAATCGGTATAATCAAGACCACTAGAGTTTACAATAGTCTTTTGCCACTCAATTGTGCCATTAGCAGAGAATTTAGCGATAAATGCAATATTAGTATCACCTGCAGCATTTTTAGTAGTGCCACAGATATAAGATTTTTTATCTTCAGTTACAAAAATATCATTGATTTTTGTGTAATCATCATTTTCAAGTAAACCTACAAAATAATCAGTCTTCTTGAATACCTGAGGATGGGAAAGAATGATACGAGGATTCTTTGTGTAACCATTACCAGAATTGATAATGTTAACTTTATCAATAGAACCAACTGCAGTTACAACTGCTTCAAGTTGTGCAGAATTTCCATCACCATCGATAAGAATCGAAGGAGGAATATCAGTGTTATATCCAGAACCAGTTTGATTGATTACAATTTCTTCAATACCTTTATATTGTCTGACAACATACTCTTTATTAGTATTTGCCATAATAGGTTCATAATCAACGAAAATTCTATCGCCAACTACGAGATTATGAGGAACATCAGTAGTAATTTTGCCATAGCTCACACCACTAAGATTCTCAAAACTATATGCATCAATAGTTTCACCTTTAATTCTAGAAACTCGTGCAGAAACACCTAAACCATCTGTGCCTTCATTATCAAAGACGAGTCTATCATCAACCTGATAACTTGAACCTGGGTTTTCAATAGCAAATCCAGTAACAGAAGCATCTTCAAATTTAGTGATTGTCTCAACTTCAATATCAACCTTAGAGTCTTCTCTAACTTTGGGGAAATAATCAAATAATTGTAATGGAGACTCTTCAAGAATCTGATCAGGATCATCAGTTTCATCCTGACTAATTACACCATCTCTATTCTCATCCTCAACCTCAAATAAGAGAAGATCGCCATCTTCCAAGGTCAAACCATTTGTGGAAGCATTAGGAATTCTTTCAACATCAATATCAACATTCTCGTATGGATCGCGATATCTTACAACACCAGTAGGAATATTTTGCTGAACAGCATCAGCATTCAGATTCCATTTATCAACAATAGAGTTGAAACTTGGACCCAAAACATAAGGGAATACTGGGTTACCTTCTGCGGTAGCATCAATGGTAACAAAATAAACGTATCTACCCTCGGGAAATTCGGGTGTCTTACAGAAACGACCATTGTATTGGTCAAGATCACCTAAGTTGAAAACATATTCATAGTCTTCAACAAATGTTCCTGCTGCATCTGTGCTGAGAGCAGGTCCATCATCTCTAACAGGACTGATATTTGTATTCTCATCATAAATGAGTGTTGGTTTCAGTCTGTAAGAAGTAAGAAGTCTTCTGATTGTAGAAGATTGATCTGTGGGGTCTTCATATGCATAAGGACCATAAATTGGATTACCATCAAATGCCCAACCAATGATAGGAGAGTGCTCTAAAGACTCATCCTCTTCTTCCAATGCACCAGCAGAAGTCTGGGTCATATTATCACCCAGAACATACCTCAATCTCTGAGGGTTGGATACGTGAGCATACTCACCACCATATTGATTGTTAAATCCTTCAAATACTCCACCTTTGGCAGCGTCAAAAGTTGATGTAGACTGAAGATTATAAGTCCATTGGAATATATTTGCAGTAAACTGAGCATCTTGACCAACTGAGGTTAAATTGATCAGAGTTGTTCCCTGAACATATCCAATACCTCTGTTTATGATTTCAATTCCAGTAACTCTTCCAGCATTCTCACCATCAACATCGATGGTCGCTCTAGCGATAGCACCGAAACCTTCACCTTGAATTTGTACTTCAGGTGCAGTAGTGTATCCACTACCACCATTGATAATAGCAACAGAAATAATTCTACCATTACTTACAATGGGTTGAGCAACAGCACCAGAACCAGAGGTAATCTGAATTTCAGGAACAGAAGTGTAAGAATTACCACCAGCATCTACACTAACTGAAGCGATTGGTCCTCGAACTGCAGCAGTTGCTGTTGCACCCTGTCCACCACCACCAACAATTGTGATAGTTGGTTGAGAGGTATATCCAGTACCACCATCATTGATGAGAACTCTAGATACAACACCTTTGGTGATAATCGCAGTTGCACTAGCGCCAGAACCTCCACCACCAACAATAGAAACCAGGGGAGAGTCAGTATACCCAGATCCACCAGCAGTAACATCAATGGAATCAATAGAACCATTAACTTGTACAGATGCCAATGCACCTGCACCGCCGCCACCTACAACAGTAACAGAAGGTGGGAAGGCAGCATCATATCCTTTACCTGCATTATTGATACTGATGCTAGTTAAAGCACCAAAAGTTTTAGAAACATTGGACTTGTAAGACCAAATTGAAACACCATTAATCCAGGTTCCAATGGGTCCAGGAGTAATTACATTTTTAGTAGAAATTGTAGAGGAAACTCTAGGAAAACGATTCAGTTTTCTCTGGTTTCCAGGAAGAAGTGCAGATCCTGGGAAAGGTCCAATCTTATAATTAGGAATACCTGTAGATGCAACATAGACATAATTGTCATTGAAGAAAGTATTCTGGACGTTGGTGGTATAAGGACCAACAGCATTCAAAACAGCACTATTGTCAGACTTACCTTTATTAAGGTCAACAGAAACTAGGATATTGCCCTGAGGAGCAATTACAGCAGGTTGAGGTAACTGATATTGAAATACATTTTCCGAATCCCTAGATGTGACTAAGAAAGTTCCATTGTAAATGATTGGGTTTGCACCATAAATTGTAACCTGATCTCCAACCAAAACACCATGTGGATTTGAACAAGTAACAGTTGCAATATTGTTATTGAATGAGATTGACTCAACTTGAATTAATTTTTTAACATTGTACAACCAAGTAGTCAGTTCAGGACTGGTAGATGTGCCACCCAGCTTAGAAATACTGAGTTTATCACCAGGCAGATAATAAGAACCAGTATCAGTTAGGGTTGTCTGTTCAGCATCAACAATACCAAGGACACTTAACTCGACTTCGGTTGCAGTTCCTTTGTTGATGAATACTCTGAAATTAGATGTAACTTCAGTAGCAGCGTCCCAAACCTGAGCAACAGTATTATCTTCACCACGAGTACATTCAATAAACTGGTTCAAAGACTTTTCTTTGTATTGAATGATTTCGGAATTACCAATTTGGAATTGTCCGTTTCTTTCTGGCCAACCAACAGTAGAGTCAACTGTAATAATAGTATCCTCTGCTGAAAGAGGTTCAGCAAGTTTGGTCTTATAAGGAACAGTAAACGTACCGCTAATAGTTTCTTCAGAAAGAACTAATTCATAAATGGTGAATGTAGAAGTATTGATTGCGATATAATTTTCGACAAGAGCTTGTGCTGCCTGAATATTTGGATCTGCAATATCAGGATCTTGAGTTAGCACACCATCCCTAATATTTCTAGCATCTCCACTGACCAGAGTTGCACGCAGAACAGTATCAATAGACCATGTAGACGCAGATGGTTTAATAATTTGGTCTTTAGGATAAGAAACACTAATGTTCTCACCATAAAGAAGTTTGAATAGATATGAAATACTAAAAGAAGTACCCTTGGACTGATAGAAGTCTCTAACGGTCTTAATTGCTGTTCTTACATCAATAGATTTGTAATCAAGTTCAGGAACATCAGGTAGGAATTGCTCAGTATACTTATCAAGTAATCTTTTTATAAACAGAGAGTCAAGACACTTAATTTCAGTATCAACTTCTGCTGGCATTGCCATGGTGTTATTAGAGAACACCGCATTACCATCTTCAGTATATTTGACAATACCACTTGCCGCTCTAGCACAATTCAAAAACTGAGACTTAGAATATCCACTACCAGACTTATTAAGTCTATATCCAGTTACTTCATTAAGACCAATAGTAACCGACGCTTTAGCAGTTGGAGGATTTTGAATGAAAATAGTTGGAGGTTCTGCTGCAGAATACCCGCTACCAAAGTTTGTGATATTGATATCGGTAATCTGACCATTGAAGATAGATGCTACCGCTTTAGCACCAGATCCACCATTGACTCTATTGTCAACGATATAAACTGATGGGACATCATCATATCCAGATCCACCACTTAAAAGATCGATAGCAATAACTCTACCATCACCATCAACTCTAGTTTGAAGAACTTGAGCACCAGTAGGGTCAACAATAGCAATTCTAGGTACTTCTGTATACCCCTGACCTCTATTTAAAATTTCAATACTAGTTACTACACCACTAGTAAGAACTGCTCTGAAACTTGCTTTAATTGGATTGCTACCAGTTGGTTCATCAACATACACAACAGGAGCAGTAGTATATCCAGCACCACCATCAGTAATTGTAATAGCACCAGAAATTTGACCATCAGCAATGGTGACAGGTGCTAATTTAGCACCACCAGGTTGTTTAAAAGTAACTCTAGGATTAAAAGTATATCCACTACCAGAACTGGTAATTGTCAATCCACTAACACTACCATTAGTTACTTCAGCAGTAATGCCAGCAACTAAGGAACCCTCTTTTGTAGGTGTTTCAATCTCTACGATAGGAGGATTGGTATCACTATACCCAAAACCACCATCCAACAGAGAAATAGTCTTAACACCATTAATAAGAGCAGTTGCAGAACCACCAGAACCCTCAGCAGAACTAATAGTTACTTTAGGAGGATATTCAAATCGATAACCGCTACCAGTTTCACTATTTGAGATAGAAGTAAGTTCACCTGCATTGTTGATACGAGCATATCCAAGTGCTCCAGTACCAAATGAGGGAATAGGTGCTTCAATAGAATATAAAGAAAGAATCTTACCTTTCAGAGGTGCTTCTTCAAAAATAAAGAGATCTCCATCAATATAAAATTGCTGTCTAGGAGCAAGGAGATCGTTATCATAAATGGCAACTACAAACTCATCGGTAATTGGTTCATATGGATCACCATTACGAGTAAGTTTAAATGTTTTCTTACCTTCACCAAAAGATCCTGAAATATCATCAACGGCAATAATGCTATTTTCAATAAAACCTTTTTGGAATAAGATATAAGTCTGATCATTAGAATCAGATGGAGTTCTTGTTCTAGGTGCTGTAGTAAATGTAATAGTTGTTCCACTGACCTGATAATCTACTCCAGGATATAAAATATCACCATAAAGACTTACAATCAAGAACTGAGGTTCTGGAGGGGTTACAGGATTACCAAGACTCAGCAGTTGAAAAGTTCTAGTTGTTCCATCAAAAGAATCAATAAGACTCTCAAGCGTTGTCCACTTTACTTTTACCTGTTCATACGAAATACCAGGACTTAATGCAATATTAGGAGAACTAGTCGTTGATTCATAGTAAATAATCTCATCGCCAATCAGGATCGTACCATTTTTATCCAGAAACTTATCAACACTCTCAACAACGATAGTATCTGATACATTATCAATTGGTTCTACTAATTTTGTCGCACCATCAAGAATACTGACATCGAGTTTATCAATGTCTAAGTATTCTAAAAAATTGTTAATAATATTTTGACCTAATCCAGTCTTCTCTTGAGACCTGTAATAATACTCGACAAATTTGACGAGCAGGGGATATTCAGACCCAATGAAATCAGGAGCCTGAGCTGCAATGGATTGAGAGACCTTATTTACGTTATTCATCTAATTAGAAACAACTATTAGTGAGCGAACCTGAGTTATCGATCGGAGGAATTGTGACCGTTGTTGGTGGTTGATCAAACTCTCCTGGCGTCAAACTATTTAGTGGTATAGTAGGAGGTGGCGTTGTGCCAATAGGTGCTACTGTAATTTCTGGAGTTACAATATTAATGATTGTTCCAGGTGTTGTAGCAGGGATAGTTGCGTTGTTTGAAGGAATAAAGTTGATAGGAATTCTCAAATCAATTGGAAGACCAGTTCCAAGACCCTCATCAATAATTGTACCAGTTCCCGTAATACTATCAGTAATAACTAAATTAGCATTATCGGGTATGTTAGATCCAGCACCAATGATGTTAACTGGACCAAAACATACTTGTCCTGTTTCATAATTAACAGTTCCTGCAGAATTGTTGGTATATACCTTTTTATTACCAGTGTTGTAGAACATCCTCAGAAGACCATATCCGTCGTCTTCAAACTGCTGGTCAACTCCAGGTCTATCATAGGTTCTAAACGTGCCTGAGAGGATTACAGGTTCCTTGTAGCACTTTGTAGTGCCATTGCCGCCGCTGCCGTCATCATCACCATCAGATCCATCACCATCGGAACTAGGAGAACTATTATACAAACCAGAACCGATAGACACACAATATGTGTTGGTTTGATTTGTTGACGGGGTAATATACTTCAGAAGTGTCGTTTGAACAGAAACGTCACTAATACACTTGTTTGCAAGAGTAATTGCTTTTTGGAAAGCGTTTGCTCTAAACGTAGAGTTGAAATTATTAATTTCAGTCTGAATTGCCCAATCCTGAATAGAATTCTGAATATCAGTTTTGATGCTAGAAGAATTAGATCCGCATCCAGTATCATACTGAGCAAATACTTTATTGTAGATGTACATGTCATCAGGATCTACAACAACAGGATCAATTGATGCCATAGCATACTTTCTCAAAAGAGCAGAAACTTCTCTTTTTGTTGCTACGTTGAGGTTAGTTCCTGTTTTTGTCTTAATAGCGACATACACTTTACCATACACAGGAGGATTCAAAGAATCGCCACCATATGCAACAACTGCATCAGCATTATCATATAACTTTTTAGTTAGAATTGCATAGTCCTGTGCTGTAACTGCTCTGTTTTGAGCAGCAAAAAATCTAGGTGCAGTATATTTGACAGATTCAATAGTTTCTGCACCTTTACCCTGCTGAGACTGCTCTAATACTTCAATCTTAACAGTAGCAGGAGAATATGTCGATCCATTATTATCAGTTAATTGACCAATGAATGAGAATACCTTAACCTCATTAGCACTAGGTCCATTTGTTACCATATATTCCAAATCGATGACTTCGCCATCGTTCAGAGACCTTCCTACAACACCATCACCAAATCTGAGTTGATATCGCATATCTTCAGTTTCAAATAGGAAGTATACACGAGTAGTTGCATCTAAAGCAGTGATGTTATCAACTAGATTATATAAATCGGATGAAGTCGAAGATTCGTTTGCTCTGACTCTAACGGTCAAAGTAGAAGTATCAACATTTTGAGCGGGAATAATATAATTTTGATTTGCAAAAGTATTAACAACGTATGAATAGTTAATAATATTGCCTTCACGAACAATCAACTTGTCAAAAGTTGCCTTGCCTGTAATTGAGTCTACAGTTGCAGTAACATTATTGAGAGTATTCCAGACATAATTACCACCTGTGGCAACCGAACCTTTTTTCAGGGTAACTGTACTGGGATATAAACCATTAACTGCACTTGTTTGAACTTCAACCCTGATACATGCTCTAGACGTAGAAATTGAAGTTGGAGTGTAATTTAAAAGTTTAGCAATACTAACAACATTATCTCTGACAGTTGAAGAGTTCAGGAAAACTTCATTCAATGCCATATTGGCGTTAAACGACGTATAGTACGTGTTAAACGACAGCATATCGATAAGATATGACAGAGTTGACCCATCAAAGTCGTAATCTGTAAATTCTGTTCTAGTTCTTAGATATGCTTTGATTGATGCCTTAATGTCATCAAAATCTAAAGCAGTTAGGTTGTTCGGTTGCATTATTCAGGTCTCTGTAAAACAAACTCGATTGTTTCAACAATTGGTAACCCAACAATTCTGTACTCAACGAAAATATTTAATTTGTTACCCTCATAAATTGGCGTAACAATAACTTTGGAGAGTTCTACCCTGGGTTCATACTGATTAATTGTATTTATGATCTCTTCCTTAACAGCATCCGCAGTAAAAGGATCCAGGGGTTCAAATAGTAAACTATTTACCCTAGATCCTTTGTTTGGTTGAAATGGTTTTTCACCAGGTGTAGTTAAAACCAAGTTTTTAATTGCCTGCTTGATGGAATTATCGTTTGCCACACCAGATACGTCATCAGTAAAAGGATTCTTAAGCAATCCTATACTAACGTCTTTGAATCCCTTTGATTTAGAGAATTCCTTCCCTGTGATCTTCTTTAATGCCATCTAGATACGGGTCAGTCCGTATTATTTATCGCCCTTGACCACGATAACGCTTTTTGGCGTTATTACGACTGGTGGAGGCATATTTGGTGTGCTGTCCAGCACCCTGACGAGTTTTTTTGGGTCTCGATTCAATATGCGAACCGCCACTCAAAGATTTTGAACGTGTTGCCATAATTAAGCTCCTACAAATACATTTGGACTACAACCGCCGACTAAGGATAGGCATGGAAATGGTCCAGCGCCTGTCATGGTTCCGAATGGGTCTTTAAATCTACCAAGAGGTTTCTTATTTACAAAGACAGTCTTGGAGGTAGCATGTAAAACCCTGGGATGACCAACTTTCAACTCCCTAGGTGCGTTTGCACCAATTGTACAATGATATGCTGGAGTTGGCACTGAAGTGAAACATTTATATCCAATTGACTGAGTTGTAAACATTACTTCAGTCGGGTGTGGAATCAGTGCATCCTTGTCAACGATTGGTACTTTTTTATTTATCACCACATTAGTCACGGCAACTCCGAGAGGAGTTTGTGCAGTTGGTTTCCAAGTACAAACAGGTTCATTCATCATAACAGTCACCTTACTGATTTTCTCAGATAATGGTGTATGAGGACAACCTGGTACAAACCCGCCACCATGACCAGGTTGAAAGATTGCTCCTGCTCCTTTTCCATGTCCACTACATGTACCCATGTACAATGCAGCTCCTAACATCCCAGGCATTAGTTTGCGTACCCCTCGTCGTATGGATTACCTTGTAAATCAGCAGCTAGTGCTACTCTTTGAGCAGATCCTGTCATATTGTTAAACATTGGGATTTCTCCTTCAGCTGTCCAGTTTTGACATCCAGGTCCCAATACACCAACCAAAGTATATCCTCTAGTAATTGAAGTGGTTACACCATTTCCGTCAGTTGAACTTGTATTAACACCAGGTGTTACTGTTGGTGATGGACATGTTGTACCATTACCGCATCCTTCAAACGTCATATTGCATGAAAGATTAACTTTTATGCTAGTTCTGACTCTAGGGTCAGGAACATACTGCTTCAGTAAATATTTAGTGTTTTCTGAGGCATATGGCAGGTTTGAAAGTGATCCAATGCACGTTTCTACAAGATTTTCCTCATATTTAAACTCTTCTGGGACATTTTCTTGCGTAAATCCGAGCCATAAATCCCTTCTATTCTGAATATCCAGATCTCTTCCGTCATTCATGACTTTTTTGAACTCGGGAGTCATATTTTTAATGTTATTTAAGTGATTATAATCGTATCTAACCGTATATTCATCAATTAATGGTTGAACATCCTCTACTTTGAGCTTTCTTTGTGCAATTACTTCGTTTCTATCGCGCCTAAAGTCCTTTTTAACGTCAACTTTTGCGGGATTTGATATAATTCTTGTCGATCTTGGTGTAGAAGAGGTCGCTTGCCTCATATCATTGCGGATTTCGGGGTCAACATTAGGAATAATGCGTGTCAAAAAGTCATCAATTTCTTCAGAAGAGGATTCTGAGTACCCAGGAGTGTTAACATCTTCAACATTTACCTTAAATTGGTTAAAAACCCATACAAAAGGCGGAATTGATGCGTTATAACCGCTACCTGGTTCAACAATTTGCACTGCAGTAAGCACTCCATCAGTAAAAGTACCCGTAACTCTCGCTGGTGTGCCACTTGCTGACGATGGTGGGTTGATAGTTAGGATAGGATCTTCATCAATTAGGTCCCAACCTCGTCCTCCATTGTTAATTGTGATGCCAGTTACCTGTCCATTTGTAATTGTTGCTACAACATCGGGTTGAATTGACTTAGAAAACGTGTTAGGTGCGCCAGGATCTTGACTAACTGTCTGAAATTGCACGGATTTATTCCTAAATTCGTACAAACCTACTAGTTGTGCGCGGTCTTTGATGCCATATCCCGCCGTAACAGTCACAACATGGTTACGATTTGAGGTATATTGTCCGTCTTTGGTAAAAACTGACCCAGATCCGTCAAGATACATCACATGATAACTAAAATTTTCCAAGTCAGTATGGAAAGTTCGCGTAATTGTGTGTCCATTTAGCGTATCATTAACACGAAGACGATCAAAACCCGTATCTCCTTCGTTTACTTCGCGTGGTCCTACCTGTGTAATCTTAAGATTCATGGTTAACGTGGCAGTAGAGTTATCTGCAAGCGTAACTTGATACGATAATGGGAATACATCGTTTACAGCATAACCTGTTCCAGGACTTACTAACTCAAGTATAGTCCATCTGGTGCCAGTAAACACTGGTGTAGAACCTGATTCATCAACAATTGGTACAATTGATACCTTAATTCGGAATCCAGTCTTTGTAGGAGCATTCTCCATCTCAAAAACTTCAAAGTCAAAGAACTCCTGATCTGCAGCACTAGTCCATGGATTCTGTGGTGAATCGTACTGAGTGCCATACAAGTTAGTAGGATCAAATACATCGGTGTATGTGGATCCGTCATATGAGAATGAGAAGTCCTCTACACCATTAGGAATAGTTGTCGAGAATTGATTATACCTAAGAACAATCTTAGAACTACGAGTGTCAACTGCAAATAATGTCGGATGAGGGCAATCAGGATCACCTGTGTAGTCTTGCTCCTCTGTTTCATATGATAATAACATCTCTTCAGCTTCACAAGGCACACTATTACATGGAATGCATCTTGTACCTGAATCAAGTGTACTTTCAGAGTCTCCTGGGATAGGATCTCCTGTATTAGGGTCATTACCAGATGAAGGTTGTGTAGTGGTAATTGTAGAAGTCTCAGTTTCTAAAAAATAACATGGAATACCAATCGTGCCGCCCCTCGTGCCAGCATCATACAAATAACTGATCCATGTATCACTTAAGGCATAGTCAAATGATAACTCACCAGGAACATAATCATAATAGTAAGTGCCAGTACCAGTGAAAAATGAATATGATGTGGATCCCTCACCCTGTTGAGCATTCTTACCACAATGTGATGCTGGTGGTGCATTATATGAAGCGCCACTAGTAAAACGAGTATTTGTGTCGTCTGGTACAAATACACTATCGTACATTACAGCAGCATCGTCGCGCTCGGGGATATTGTAATCTGTTCCTCGTGCTTCATATGGTGGATACTCGCTGAACTCTACATCAGCGGCACCTGCGCCCGCCAGAGGGCGGTGGTTCGGGGTGCATGGGGGTGATGCCCCAAATTCATTACTTGGTCTCTTGCATCCCATTCTCTAATGCCTCTAATCTCCTATAAAGTAAATCGTAGTTCTCTTTTATATTTAAGTATTCTTCGTGGTTCGGTGGACGATACATTGTCTTGTCAGGTGTGGGAAGCGCCTGTACGTACTTCTCAAGGTGCTCTAACCGCTCTCCAATCTTCATTAGGACCCCATTGATCATCTCGTTGTTTTTTACAACCTCATTCCATTGCTCATCACTCATCTTTTGCTTCTCTCAATGTAAATGAATCTTCCTGTATATCATACTTCAAATGTGTTCCGATATCCCATCCCAGTTCTTCACATACTTCGTAAGGAATTGTGAGAATAAGATCACCGAAATCATCCTCTTCTAACTTAGTTGTGAATCTCTGGGACATATCTCTATAGGCGGTTATTAACTTGGGGATTATCTGTGGGATTCTTCTTCTTCCACTCTACCCATAGTGTATATAGATCTTTAAGAACTTGAGAGGCATATGCAGAGGCGTAATAGTCTGCACACTCATACATACGAGGATCTAGAAACCCCTCGTGCCTCAATAATTGCTCTATTGCCCATACTCTTGTGTCCTGCCTCTCTACGCGGGTCTTAGAGTCCATTTTTTACCTCAGAAATTTTTTTTAGTTGGC